>BNJS01002216.1_pt1 | contig 72497 bp, 75 predicted proteins | sample 8540461 | NCBI WGS metagenome assembly BNJS01 (sample SAMD00202454, study PRJDB9452) | human saliva metagenome | isolation source: human saliva | place: Japan
CTTGGCTGTACATCTGCTGTGATGCAGCCTGCATAACGGTGTTGAGGTTGTTGATAGCTGTGTCGATGGTTGCAACGTCAGCTGATTTGTGAGCATCCTTGAGCTGCTGGAGAGCTGACTCGATGCCTAACTTCTGATCGGCTGGAATCTTGTCACCGTTGTCCTTCAGAAGTTCTCGGTGGTGAAGATCATTGAGTCCACTGGTTCAGCTTGTCAATCTTCTCACGCTCCTTCTTGTCGTTCTCGGCATTCTGCTCAGCCTCAGCCTTCATACGGTTGATTTCCTCCTCGCTCAAACCACTTGAAGCCTCGATGCGGATGCTCTGCTCCTTACCTGTTGCCTTGTCCTTAGCAGATACGTTGAGAACTCTCGTTAGCATCGATATCGAATGTTACCTCAATCTGTGGAACACCACGACGAGCTGGAGCAATACCTGTCAAATTGAACTGACCGATTGACTTGTTCCTGTGCTGCCATTGGACGCTCACCCTGCAGAACGTGGATGATAACCTCTGTCTGGTTATCAGCTGCAGTGAGAACACCTCACTCTTCTTGCAAGGGATGGTAGGAGTTAGCCTCGATGAGTTTTGTCATCCACGCCACCCATTGTCTCAATACCGAGGGTAAGAGGAGGTTACGTCGAGCAATACGATGTCACCCACCGCTCTCCTTATTAAGGATAGCACCACCGGATAGCTGACCAACAGCAACCACCTCATCAGGGGTTAACACCCTTTGAAGGCTCCTTACCAAAGTAGTTCTTAACCAATGTCTGCACAGCAGGAATACGGCTGAACCACCTACGAGGATAACCTCATCAATATCTGATGTCTGCAACTCAGCATCACGGATAGCATTCTGGCAGGAACGAGACAAGCCTGAATAGGCTGTGTGCCAACTGCTCAAACTGTGGAACGAGTCAAAGTCTTAACCAAGTGCTTTGGAACACCGCCCTCAGCTGTGATATATGGCAAGTTAATCTCGGTAGAAGAAGAGCGACAACTCAATCTTAACCTTCTCAGCAGCCTCCTTCAAACGCTGCATTTGCCATTGGGTCCTTTCTCAAGTCGATACCCTCCTCCAGACTTAAAGCCATCAGCGAGCCCAGTCGTATGATTACCTGATCGAAGTCGTCACCACCAAGGGTGGTGTCACCATTCGTGAGAGTACCTCGAACACACCGCCACCGAAACTCAAGGATAGAGATATCGAATGTACCACCACCAAGGTCGAACACGGCAATCTTCATCCTTATTAGCCTTGTCAACACCATAAGCAAGCGCTGCAGCAGTAGGCTCATTCACGATACGCTGTACGTTAAGACCTGCAATCTGACCAGCCTCCTTAGTAGCCTGACGCTGTGAGATCGAGAAATATGCTGGTACGGTGATAACTGCATCAGTCACCTCCCTGACCGAGATAGTCCTCAGCGGTCTTCTTCATCTTCTGCAATACCATTGCAGAAATCTCCTAGGAGTTATATTTACGGTCGTCGATCTGAATACGTGGATAACCACCCTCGTTAACAACCTTGAGATGAACACGCTCAGCCTCTTTCTGGCACTGCTCATAAGTTTCACCCATGAAACGCTTAACAGAGTAAACGGTCTTCTCTGGGTTTTGTGATAGCCTGACGCTTAGCAGGGTCACCCACCTTACGCTCGCCGCCTTCAACGAAGCCAACGATAGAAGGTGTAGTACGCTTACCTTCACTGTTAGCGATTACCACTGGCTCATTACCTTCAAATACAGCAACACAAGAGTTTGTTGTTCCTAAGTCAATTCAATAATCTTTCCCATAATTGTATATTCTATTATTATTTCGTTTTCAATATTGACGCTTGTCTATCACAGTATCATCAGACTTACATCATCTACTGCTGTTACTGACGGCGTCATTCGCCAATAATTAGACAAATGATGTGCCAACAGAGTCGGACTGACAGAATGGCAGAAAAGCCCTACAATATTGTCACAACACCAAACTAATAGACTGAAACTACCTTTCTTACTTATCATTTTCCACAGCTTCACATACCTTTTAGACTTTCCCTATACCACTATACCCTATCAGATGAAACAACAAGTATCTTCTTATACCATAGAAAAACAAACCCGGAAACATCCGAATAGATGTTCCCGGGCTTTTGCTTATACTGTTTTATAAAACTTATACTCTTGGTTCAGAAGCAAGGAAGAAATAATCAGCACCCTTACTAACAGACTTATCAAGAACACCGTCAATCACCAGTCCGCCCTCTAAAAGGCGAGTTGCAAGCACCTTACGATCTGCATCATAACCGCCATAGGTATAATCACCCTTGAAAAGGAAAGCTATAGCTACATCATGAGTTTTAACCCCATAAGTAACCTTGCCTAAATCCAAACGATAAGGGGCAATATAAAGAGGATTGGTTTCACGTTGAATACGCTAATAGCACATTTGATTTCCTGATTTGGCAAAAGCCCTCAATAGCTTGCTTCAAATCAGTATCAATAATACTTTGCTGTCAACATCTTAGTTGGGATATTTTGATAATAAGTGTTGTATCATCTTTGATTTCCCAAGTCGTATTCACAGAATCTTTCCTTTCAAGTTGTTTCCCCGTTCGTTTAGGCCATATCTCGAAAGTTTACCATGATAAAGACCTTGAATAGTATGACTTTGCAGCCCCTCAACTCTTCTACTGTTGAGGCGGTTACGTTTTGCCTGTTCATCATAATCGTCATTCAAACAAGAAGAAAATGACAATGTTGCTATAAGTGCAACAACAAAAATCAATAGTTTGTTCTTTTTCATTATAGTACGTTTTGGTTATTATATTTAAGTTTATTGGTCACAAATTTACACATTATCAACTTATTTCCAACACAATTACTGTTAAAAGAGTAATAAGAAAGTTGTATGATAGTTTATGTTATTTATTTTAAAAATTTACCCCCTGTTTGTAGACAAAATAAAAGTGCTTTTTGATAACATATAATACGCTATATAACTAAAAAGAAGATTAGGGAAGATTGAAAGTATTTTCAGCTATCAACACTTTACTTTCACGATAATAAACATTTTTCTTCATGAAAAGAAATATTTTCTTTTTCGTGAAAATAAATATTCTTTTTCATGAAAATAATTCACCATCGTTGGAAATAAAGGAATGCTAAAAGCCTTTAGAAGGTATCAATATAGATAGAACTATAACCCAAACTCAGGCTTTTACCTACCTTAGTTTTCCTTCCAAAAAGCAGGCGAGAAGAGCACCAAGACTGTAAACAGTTCCAAACGACCTACGAGCATAAGGAAGGAACAAATCCACTTTGCAAAGTCTGGCAACTGTGCCCATGACATTGTAGGACCAATCTCCATACCCAAAGTCGGACCGACATTACCCAAACAACTCAACGTAATCGTAATAGCATTGGTGTTATCAATACCAAAGGCAATCATCGTAAAGGCACAGAAGAGTGTCAAAATAAGATAAAGACCGATGAAACCTAAAAGTGTTACACGCTTTGACTGTGGTATATTCACTCCATCAACCTTCATTGGTAAGACAGCATTAGGGTGGAGTATCTGACGGAACTCATTGCGCACCACCTTTAATAACATCACACCACGAATACTCTTAATACCACCACTGGTAGAACCAGAGCAGCCGCCAAAGAACATACATGCAGCCAAGACAACCCATGTGACATGAGGCCACCACAGCATCATCACTGAAAAGTCCTGTCGTTGTTATAAAGGAAACAACTTGGAAGAGCGCACTACGGAAGGCATGCTCTATATCATAATGATTGCGATAAACAAGTTCAAAGGAGATAAAAATAGTAAACGAGAGTACCATTATGGTATAGAAACGAAACTCGCTATTTTTCAATAGTTTCTTAATATCTAACCCTACAGCCGAGGCATACAACAATGTGAAGTTGACACCAGAAAGGAAGCAAAACAATGCACTAGCATATTCTTCCGCAGGAGAATGAAAGGTTGTAATAGAACCGCTCTCCGTAGAGAATCCACCCGTTGCAGTACTGGTCATTGAATAGTTGAAAGCATCAAACCATCCCATACCACATAGCTTATAAGAGAAGATACAAGCGATTGTCAGAACCACATAAACAATCCAAATCCACTTGGCACTTGTGCTCAGTCGTGGGTGTAATTTACTTTTAATAGGACCAGTTGCTTCGGCAGCAAAAACCTTTACCGAACCGCCCACCATAGAAGGAAGGATGGCTATCGTAAAGAATACAATTCCCAATCCACCAATCCACTGTGTCAACGAACGCCAAAAAAGGAGTCCCTTTGGTAGATATTCAGGATAGTCTATAATCGTTGCACCAGTCGATGTAAAACCTGACATAGCCTCAAAGAATGCATCTATGAAACTCCCGATATAGCCACTAGCATAAACGGAAGTGTACCAAAGAGGCGTAAAGAGTATCCAAGATATCGTTACTACGAAATAGGCATCACGACGTCCTAAGAGGTTGTCTGCATGACGGCCTAACAATCGGAAAACAATACCAGCACCTACCGTTATGAGAATACTCCATACGAATGGCAGGATATCAACACCATAATATATCAATGACACTAACAGACAAAGAAGCATCAGTACACCCTCTATCCATAACAGAGAGCCAAGAATCTTGGAAATAAGTTTCAGATTAAGCATGGTTAAATAAATAATTTTTCCACCTTTTTCATATCAGCATTATAACAGAAGACCACAACAGAGTCGCCTGCTTCAATCTGTGTATTACCAGATACAAGCATTCCCTCTCCGCTTCTTACGAGTCCACCAATCGTTACTCCCTTCGGAAGATTTAAATCTCTTACCGCCTTTCGAGTGATTTTTGACTCAGGGCTTGGCACAAACTCAGCCACATCAGCATTGATAGACATAAGGAACTTCACATTTGCTACATTTGCATCAAGCATCATCTGATAGATATGACTGGCTGCAAGTGCTTTCTTATTGATAATCGTACCAATGTCAAGTCCATCAGCTGTATTCACGTAATCAAAGTTCTCTACTGATGCAACAGTTTTGCGAACACCAAGTCGTTTAGCCGTAAGACAGGCAAGAATATTCGTTTCTGCATTTGAAGTCAATGCCACAAAAGCTTGTGTATGACGGATTCCCTCCTCCTGCAACAAACCAATATCACGACCATCGCCATTGATAACCAGTCTGTCTTCACTGAAGATATCATTAAGATCTCGCAACAGGTAGGCTTCTGTTCAATAATCTTCGCATTCATATATTCTGGCAGCATCTTTACAGCACGTGCTGCAGTCTTACCACCACCCATAAAGATTACATTCTGTACATCGACATATTGTTCCTTACCGACAATCTTACGAATATACGGAATATACTGCTTTGTGGTCATAAAATAAGCCAAGTCATATAACTGCAGGTATCATTACCACCGGGGATAATTGTCTCATCATTGCGCTTGATAGCAACGACATGATAAGGATCATCTGGTCACAGATATCCTTCAAAGGTCGGTCGAGTATCTCACACGTCTCACGCAGTCATACTAACATCACCAATGCACCATCATCACATCCAACGTTGGCATACCATGACATCTTCAAAACCATTGATGATATCTTTTGCTGCAAGTATCTCTGGATAAATAATATCACTAATACCCATCTGACGGAATAATTCCTTATTATGTTCTTCAACATACTCAGGATTGTCCACACGTGCAACTGTCTTCTTCGCACCCAACTGATGTGCCATAACACAAGATGCGATATTAGCTGATTCACTTGGAGTAACAGCAATAAAGAGGTCGGTATGTTCCACACCTGCTTCTTTCAGTCCCTTTATATTTGTGGGTGAACATTCCATGGTTAGCAAGTCATACTCACTACTGATTTTCTCCAGATTCTCAGGATTCTCATCCATAAGTACGATATCTTGCATATTACGAGAAAGCAATTTCGCCAAATAGGTTCCTATGGCGTATGCGCCTGCTATAATTATTTTCATTTCTTCTTCTTTTTCGTTTGAACGATGGTGAGACGTAAGTGATAAATTATCAGTTAGCCTTAATTAGTTCTTTCTTGATACTTTCAAGATCTATTCCACAGATTTCACGTAGCTGTTGTACCGTTCCCTGCTCTACAAAATGGTCTGGCATACCCATACGAGTTATCTGTGGTGTATAGCCATGATCGCTCATCCACTCTGTTACAGCAGAACCAAATCCACCATTACGTACACCATCTTCTATCGTTATGATACGTGAGAAACGGCTTGCAACCTCCTCAAGAAGTTTATCGTCTAATGGTTTCAAGAAACGCATATCATAGTGTGCGATTGATGGACAATGACCTTCTGTATTTGGAGATTCAGCACCCTCTATCAGTTTTATAGCCTTTTCAACATCATTACCAATAGGTCCAATACTCAATACAGCTACATCCCAACCATCATGAAGACGACGTCCCGTTCCCACTTCTACCTCTTTCAATGGACATTCCCAATCAGTTAAAACACCATTCCCACGTGGATAACGAATCACAAAGGTACCCTTATCAGGCAACTGTGCTGTAAACATCAATCTACGAAGTTCACGCTCGTCCATCGGAGAAGCTATCGTAAGATTAGGAATTGGGCGCAAGAAAGCCATATCGAAAGCACCATGATGTGTTGCACCGTCTTCCCCTACCAAGCCAGCACGGTCTAAACAAAGAACTACTGGAAGGTTGAGTATAGCAGCATCATGAATAATGCTATCGTATGCACGCTGAGAGAAGGCACTATAGATGTTACAGAAAGGTTGCAAACCATCCTTTGCCATACCAGCAGAGAAGGTGACTGCATGTGCTTCAGCAATACCAACATCAAAGGAACGCTCAGGCATAGCATCCATCATTATATTCATAGAACAACCCGTTGGCATAGCTGGTGTGACACCTACAATACGAGGATTCTTCTTTGCAAGTTCTAACAATGTCTTTCCAAATACATCTTGGAACTTAGGTGGTTCATTGCTACAATCTTGCACTATACGCTTACCTGTTTCTGGATCAAACTTACCAGGAGCATGCCATACCGTAGCACTCTTCTCAGCTGGTTCGTATCCCTTACCCTTCTTGGTATGTAAATGAAGTAACTTTGGTCCCTTCATATCCTTTAACTGTCGAAGGATACGAACCAATTCACCAACATTATTACCATCAAATGGTCCGAAGTAACGAATATTCATTCCCTCGAACATATTCTGCTGATGCGCTAAAGCTGACTTAAGAGCATTATTAAAACGCAATAAGCCCTTACGACGCTCATCATTTAGCAGACCTTTGTCATGCAACCATTGTGAAGCCTTAAAGCGCAAACGATTGTATGTTTCATTGGTATCGAGTTTCAACAAGTATTGTTCCATTCCACCCACTGCCCTATCAATAGACATATCATTGTCATTAAGAATGATAAGCAAGTCATTTGGTTGGCTGGAAACATTGTTTAAACCCTCAAAAGCTAAGCCACCACTCATAGCACCATCACCAATAATAGCAACGACATGACGTTGCTGCTTCGTAAGGTTAGAAGCAACAGCCATGCCCAAGGCAGCCGAGATAGAATTGGAAGCATGACCACAAGTAAACGTATCATACTCACTCTCGAAAGGAGAAGGGAATGGCATCAAACCGTTTAATTTACGGTTATTACAGAAGTTCTCACGGCGACCCGTTAGAATCTTATGACCATACGCTTGATGACCGACATCCCATACGATACGGTCTTCTGGAGTATTAAACACATAGTGACATGCCACCGTTATCTCTGTCGCACCTAAGCTGGAGCCAAGATGACCTGGATTAACGGCAACCTCTTCAATGATATCCTCCCGCAACTGCTGGCATAACTTTGGCAATTCATCCAAAGACAACTTGCGCAAATCTGCAGGTGACTGTATTTTTATTTAAAAAGGTCGAATCTATTTTCCTTTGACATTATCGAATAACATGAAAACAATGCAAAAGGTACGCTAAATAGATTAAAGGGCAAAAGAAAAACAGAGAGGTATTCTATTATTTAAGGTCTAATTAGCAAAAAGAGTCAAGAAATTAGACTATACAATAATTCTTTCTTGATATAGATAAGCATATAGCATAAGCTAACAGGTTTGAAGTTGACAAGTCAACGAATTAATTAATATACAAGATAAACATTATTCAACAAGTAAAAACAAACTTATAATAGTATACAGGGACGAACCTTAAAGATTCATCCCTGTTTTATTATTTCAGTCAACCAACCTTATTAAGGTTAGCTAATTGGTAGCTTAATTACTTAACGTAAACAACAGCCAAACGGTTTAGAAGTTGCCCTGTACACCCTGACCCTTAGCTTCATCAACGATGACACCACGGCTCTGGAGATACTTAGCAACAACGTCTGCACGGTTCTGAGAGAGGCGATCGTTGAGTGCCTTTGGACCCTCTGGAGAAGCTGTACCTACGATCTGTACGTGACGGCCTGCCTTAACATCATCAAGAGCCTTCTTAGCCTCGTTTGTGAGGAAGTACTTACCCTGAGCAGAATGTTACAAATACCAAGTTGTCAATGCAGAGAGTCTGAGTTGTCTGTGCAGGAACCTCCTTAATAACTTCCTTAACAACCTCAACCTCCTTAACAACCTCCTTTGGCTTAGCGTTAAGCTGATCACGGAGAGAGTTAATCTCATCGTTCAACTCACCAACGTTCCAAACCTTGAAGTTGTGAGTACCGTTAGAAGTCTTGAACTTGTAGTTAAGACCTACGAAGAGACCGAGCTGAGCTGCGTGCTTACCAAACTGAACAGCATCGCCAGGACCATGTGTAAGGTTCCAGAGAACAGCTGGCTCTACATAAAGCTGCCAAGCTCTCTTCTCACCGAGGTTGTAAGCGAAAGTAAGACCAGTCTTAGCAGTCAACTCTGTATCATCACCAGTATTAGAAGTCTGGATGATGCGCTTGTCACCGTAAGTGATCCAGTAACCGATACCTGCTTCAGCACCTACCTCAAAACGACGATCTGGGTTGTACTCGCAGAAAAGGTTTGTGAAGTTTACAGTACCATTCAAACCGAGATTAATAGCACGAACGATTGTGTGGCTATGAGAGTAACCCAAAGAACCAGTCTGCCAACGGTTGTCACCGAAGAATGCAAGACCCTCGAGGTTAGCACCATAAACAGGACTGAACTGCTTACCGAGCTTAAGACCAGCTGCAGCGTTAAGAGGAGTTACACGACTGAGATCAAGAGGAGCCATAACACCACCCTCTACACCGAGGTAAACGTTGTCAAATGCCTTAGCCTTCTCGTAAGCTACCTGAGCTTGTGTACTTGTGATACCCATAGCGAGCATCGAAAGTGCAATCAAAAACTTTTTCATAAATGCTTAATATTAATTCTGTTAATTTTTAGCGACTTAATTATATTCGGTTTGCAAAGATAGCACTTTTTGAATAGACTACATAATTTCATAGATCTAATTTTTAGGCAAAAAGTGGTTTTTCAACATCTTTTTAACTATTTTGGGCAATAAAACATCCCTAAAGAGGTAAAATTTCATTTTAACATTTACTACAAAAATATACCCCTTTAAAGAATAAAAAGAATTATACCATTTTGCCTTTTTGCAGATGGAAATTTATAGGAGTATTATTTCCACCTTATATATATATGGGCTATCGACATACTATCTATATCATTTTGTATGCAATTCAAGCATAAAATCCGGCGTAATGGACATTTGGTAGGCTGAAAACCTCTCGGAATTCTTTTATTTACTACCTTTGCAACATTTGAAAATCTATGAATAAAAACTGTATCTTCTGTAATAGCTCAAATGTTAAAAAGAATGGGCATCGCCGTTCTGTTCAGATGTATTCCTGCAAGGATTGTGGTAGACAATTTCAAGGTGGTCTGCGTATAAATAATATTTCTCTATGGAACGACTATCTGACGGCAAATCGAACGATATCTGATCTATCCACTCTTTATAAATGTTCAGAACGAACCATACGACGTAGGTTGAGCTTAGTAGTAGATAGCTTTACTGCTACTTACCCCAAATCTGCAGTAATAATATTGGATACAACATACTTTTCCAGGACATTTGGTGTGATGCTGTTTCAGGATGCTTCATCAGGCAAAATACTCTATCGCAAGTTTGTCAAAAACGAAACTAACAGAGATTATCTTGATGGACTTCGGTATATTGCGGAGCGTGGAACTATGATAAAAGCAGTGGTGTGTGATGGGCATGTAGGACTTTTACAAGCTATAAGTTTCTGTCCCGTACAAATGTGTCAATTTCACCAATTTCAGATAGTTAGAAGACTCCTTACTAACAACCCACATTTGCCTGCAGGCGTTGAACTGTTAGCATTAATGAGAAGGATGTTCTCTATGAGAAAAGAAGAGTTTATAACCGCTTTTGATAAATGGTGTGATAAATGGAAAGAGTTTCTAAACGAACGAACTCTCCTAATCTCGGGTAAGACAACTTATACACACAGAAGGCTGAGAACGGCAAGACGTTCTATTAAGACACATCTGCCATGGATCTATACGTGTGAGAGGTATCCGAATATGCAAATACCTAATACAACAAACCTGTTGGAAGGATTTAACTCACAACTTAAAAAGAGCACTACATAATCATAATGGATTGAATGAAGCTAACAAGAAGAAGTTTATAGATGGATTCATAAATACAAAAAGTAGGCTGGAATAACCAGCCTACCAAATATCCATTACTAAAACCCGAGAGGTTTTTCAGCCTACCAAATGTCCATTACGCCTAAAAATCCTTAAGTTTTCAGTGAGTATCATTATTTAATCAGAAATAAGCAGCCATAATATTTATATTCAAAAAGAAAATTACAGCCATAAAAGAATGATTTATGTACATAAGAAGGGAAATCGCTACCCTTTGTCTTTACAGCAAAAACAAATTTACATAAGAAGCTCCATCTCCCTACTATACACTTCACTCCATAATAGTTATGCATTCCGAAGACGCCTAAAGAGATAGAAGATAAACATCATTCCACGAAGAGAAAGTTCAACTGCCATTGCAAACCACACACCTTGAAGACCGTATTGTGATGCAAGTGCGTAAGCTAACGTTAAACGGATAAGCCACATACTACCCAAGTTTATCAATGAAGGCTTTAGCGTATCACCTGCTCCTATACAGACACTATAAGCAACAATAGCAGCAGCGAAAAATGGTTCAGCAAAGGCTTCAATACGAAGAACAGAGGTTCCCAAAGCCTGAATTTCTGCCACTGGAGACAGCAAACCAATCATCTCTGGAGCGAAGATATACATTATAACACCCATAAACGCCATAACAACCATACCAAGTAAAACCGTCATCCATGCGAAACTACGGTGAAGGTCACGCCTATCTGCACCTACACTCTGCCCTACTAATGTGGTAGCAGCCTCGCTAATACCATATCCTGGCATATAACAAAGACTCTCTGCGGTAATCGCAAACGAATGCGCTGCAATAGCGATATTACCCAAAGGGGCAACAATCATTGTAGAAACCAATTGTGCACCATTCATCAGAAGATATTGTAACGCCATCGGTGCACCTATCTTCATTGCATTCCATATATATTGCCAACGCCACACAAAACGCTCAACATCCTGCTTCCAAGCCAATATAGGACTACGAAAGATTGCATAATAAGCCAATGGAAGTGCCACACAGACAAAAGATAAAAGACTTCCAAGAGCTGCACCAGCCACACCTTCACCCAAACCCGGCATCGTCATCTCCATACCGAAGAGAGGAATAGTATGCGTAGGGAAGATAAAGAAATAGTTGAAAATTACATCCAGCACACACATTAATATCGCCATAAAACTCGGACGACGCATATCACCCGACACCTTCAGCATCGCTGCTGACATATATTCAATAAGGTGGAAGGGGATAATGAGAGAGAAGATAAGGAAGTAAACAGTTGCATCATGCTGGATGTCAGCACCGCCACCCAACCATACTGGAAGACGAGAACCGATAAGGAAAGTGACAAGTAGCAAAAACAGCGCAAAGCATAAGCCAAAAGCATAACCATGACGCATTACTGCACGCGCCTTTGGAAAATCGTTTGCACCAATAAAGTGAGCCACCTGAACAGAAAAACCCATTGTCACTGCACTCACTAAAGAGAAGAAGAGCCATGTTGCTGGTTCGACAAGTCCGATAGCAGCTGACGGTTCAGCTCCCAACGACCCCACCATTCCCGCATCAATATAAAACATTAAAACCGTTGTCACCTGCGCTAAGATAGATGGGATACTGAGTTGAATAATGAGATTAAACTTCTCATTCCTGCTCATCACCTCACCACTACGAATTTTGGCAAGAAGACTTTCTGCAACGGATTTACTAAAAGATATACGCACGGGAAACAATGAAATATGAATAATGAAAACCTGAATAATAAATAATGAGACCTTGAGAGAATTAGTAAACCAAAGTCCCTAACAAGAAATGCTCCAAATATCAAAAGCAAAATAGGGACCTTACTCCCGTCTGTTCGCTGTTATTATTAAGCCGAACACACGGGAACTTGTGTCCCTACATATAAGAATAAAGGTCAATCCGACCTTTCAAAAAGGCTATGACGCTATACCTTGATTATGAATCCTTCAACTTCGTACCTGGATGAGAGAAATCAACCAATCGAAGATCAAAGATAAGCGTTGAGTAAGCTGGTACCGTACCCGAAGCACTCGTACCATAACCCAACTGATGAGGAATATACACCGTCCAATGATCACCACGATGCATTGACATCAAAGCAGTTGTAAATCCATCAACAAGACTTACCGCCTTACCCTCTGCATTATAGGTAAGACCAAGGTAACTATGTGCTGGGCGTGATGTTGTTGCATTAAAAGTATCGTTTGACCATGACTTATCAAAGATAAGCCCCGATGTATAAGTCGTAGATGGAATCAAGCGACCCATATAATGCATAGACACAGAATCAGAATACAACGGACTTGTTGTGCCAGCTCCAGCCTGCTCTACATGTGCAATAATATAATCCTCTGGACTATAAGTCAGTGCAGAACCAGAGGTCTGTTTTTGGTTTTGGAAAGTATAATTAAGGATTATCTTCCATGAAGTATCACCACTCTTAATTTTCTGCTGAGTTGCAGTATAAAGCTTATTCCAATAAGTTACGTTCTTCGACTGCCAATCAGCAAACTCCTCTACAGTATTATCTTTCTCTGTACATGAGGTAAAGAGACCTGCCGAAAGCATCATTCCACCCAAGCAGAGGGCACCTGCAGCGCGGCGAATAAGCGTCTTAATATTCTTTGTCATAGTCTTTTATTTGAATTAGAAAGGGATTAGCAGAGTTGAATTGTATAGAATCCATAGAAACCTTGTATTCTACGAGAATCTTAAAAAGCCAACTCTGCTATCCTTCCTTATAATTAGTCAATATCAATCTTCTTCAACAGAGCAGTGATAGACACGCGATCTTCAATAATCTCACGCAACTTTTCTACTGGCACACGCTCCTGCTTCATAGAGTCACGATAACGCAATGTAACTGTGTTATCTGTCAAGTATCGCCATCTACTGTCACACAGAAAGGAGTACCGATAGCATCCTGACGACGGTAACGCTTACCGATAGAATCCTTAGCCTCCATGTGTGTATTGAAATGGAACTTCAGACTGTTCACAATCTCCTGTGCCTTCTCTGGCAGACCATCTTTGTTAACCAAAGGAAGAACTGCACACTTAACAGGAGCCAATGGCTCTGGCAACTTCAGAACAACACGGCTTGAACCATTCTCTAATGCCTCCTCTGTATAGCTGTGACACATAACTGAAAGGAACATACGGTCAACACCAATAGATGTCTCTACGACGTATGGAGTATAGTTCTCGTTACGCTCTGGATCGAAGTACTTCACCTGACGACCTGAGAACTTCTCATGCTGAGAAAGGTCGAAGTCTGTACGAGAGTGAATACCCTCAACCTCCTTAAAGCCGAATGGCATGTGGAACTCGATATCAGTTGCCGCATTAGCATAGTGAGCCAATTTCTCGTGGTCGTGGAAACGATAGTTGTCATCGCCCATACCAAGACCCTCGTGCCATGCCAAACGATGCTTCTTCCAGTACTCAAACCACTTCATCTCAGTTCCTGGCTGGCAGAAGAACTGCATCTCCATCTGTTCGAACTCACGCATACGGAACACAAACTGACGTGCAACTATCTCGTTACGGAAGGCCTTACCAATCTGACAGATACCGAATGGCAATTTCATACGACCTGTCTTCTGAACATTGAGGAAGTTTACGAAGATACCCTGTGCTGTCTCTGGGCGGAGATAAATCTTACTTGCAGCCTCAGCAGAAGCACCCATCTCAGTAGAGAACATAAGGTTGAACTGACGAACGTCGGTCCAGTTAATTGTACCGCTGATTGGGTCAACGATGCCCTCGTCAAGAATAATCTGCTTCAAAGCCTCCAAGTCTGGGCCCTGCATAGCCTCAGTATAGCGTACGTGAAGTTCATCACGCTTCTCCTGATTCTCAAGAACACGTGGGTTGGTCTCCACGGAACTAGCCTCATCGAAAGCATCACCAAACTTCTTGGCAGCCTTAGCGACTTCTTTTCTCAATCTTCTCCTCGTATTTACCAATCGATCTTCAATAAGGTTATCAGCACGATAACGCTTCTTTGAATCACGGTTATCAATCAATGGGTCGTTGAAAGCATCAACGTGACCGCTCGCTTTCCATACTGTCGGGTGCATAAAGATAGAGGCATCGATACCAACAATATTATTGTGCAGCAATACCATTGACTGCCACCAGTACTGCTTGATATTGTTTTTCAGCTCAACACCATTCTGACTGTAGTCATAAACGGCTGCCAAACCATCATAAATATCACTACTTGGGAAGACGAAACCATACTCTTTACATGGTCTCACAATCTTCTTGAAAACATCCTCTTGTGCCATAGCTAAAGTCTATTTTATACCTTAATTTTACCGCAAAGTTACGCTTTTTTAGCCGAATAAGGATAGGTTTACCACGAAACTTTATCCTAAATCGATTATTCACAAGCCTGACTTTTGATTTACTTGAAGTTATGCTATCTCGTAAACGATGCCTTACTATATTATTATACTGATAACCAAGAACTTATCTTATCTTTTCAACAGATTTATCGATGCTCAACACGAATGGTGTTAAGCCTCCGCACCACTTGTGTTGACGCCCCGCACCATTGGTGCGGAGGCTGACTCCAATCATAAAGGAGACTTATCTGTTCAGACCATAACAACCGATTTAACTCGAAAAAGGCTATGGCACAAAGTAAAACAAAAAGTAGGCCTGCAAGTTCCAAAACGAAGTGCAATAAAAGAGTGTCCCTCTCCGAGAGATGCAGACGTTCTCGAGGCGTAGCGAGAGGTTGTCTGCATCTCTCGGAGAGGAAAAAGAAACAACCAGCAATACAAATAAAAAAGGAGACCGAAGTCTCCCAAAGATTAACTAACTTTGTATTGCAAATGTATCATCAATTAATCTTCGGAGCAAAGGTCGCAAATTTTGCCTTTACTCCAAAAAGAAAAACAGCGAGAAAAAGAAAATTGCCGAGATCGTCGGTATTAGTCAGTCAACACTCACGTGAAATCAAACGCAACAGTACGCCTTCGGGAAAGTATATCTGGACGAAGGCGCATGATGGCTATGCAGCGCAGAAAGAGCACGGTAACTAACGCCAAACTCTCCGACGAATTAGTTTGGAGAATTAAAGAATATATTATCAACGACCAGTGGTCTCCAAGACAAATATCAGGGTATCTGCGCATGAATGAGGTATAGAAGTCTCCCACCAGTCCATCTATAACATCATCCACAATGACACAACAAGGAAGCTTGCAGACACCACAAGGCATAGAAAGATGAAATACAGGCATCGTCCCAAAGGCGGACATTTTCAATAAAGGACAGGGTGAGTATCCATGGAAAGAAGTAAGGAAGTTGACGGGAAGAGATTCGAGATTTTGAGATGGACTTGATCGTCGATCCTCGCAGCACGCCATACCTCAATAGTGGAGAAATCACCAATATGTTGTTTATGCAGAAACTGCCATTTGGAAAAATGTCAAAGCCTCTGGTAAAGGTGGTTAGGAAACTACTGCTGCCATACAAAGACAGCCTGAAGACAATTACAACAGATAACGGACCTGAATTTGCAGCACATAAGGACATCACAAAATACTTAGGAGTGCCCGTGTACTTCGCTGACCCATATTGTTCATGGCAAAAGGGAACTGTTGAGAATACAAACAAATTAATCAGGCAGTATATACCTAAAAAGGATTCGTTTGATAAATATACGGACAAGAAAATTATGTCCATACAAAAGAAATTGAACGAAAGACCAAGAGAAAAATTAAACTTTTCTAATCCAAAGTGCGAGTTCTTTAAACACGTTTTGTAATTTTGCACTTGCTGGTTGACTCTGCGGGCCGCAAACAGAAAGCCAAATCCTACATTTGAACAAACTATAATTTGCCTGTTTACATTTTTTTTCGTACATTTGCAGTCTTATGAAGCTTGCTTCTTTACGTGATAAAACAAGAACTATATGGATGACGAAATAAAAGACTTGGACGGACTTACTCCTGAGGAAGATACTCAGGAACAGGATTCCCATTCCGATTATAAACCTGCCGATAGGTTTGATGCCTCTGCCGTGCACCACCTCTCTGGCATGTACAAAAACTGGTTCTTAGATTACGCCAGCTACGTAATCTTGGAACGTGCTGTACCTCACATCGAGGATGGTTTGAAGCCCGTACAACGCCGTATTCTCCATTCTATGAAACGAATGGATGATGGACGATACAATAAGGTAGCAAACATCGTTGGTCATACGATGCAATTTCACCCACATGGTGATGCCTCTATTGGTGACGCTTTGGTGCAGTTAGGACAGAAAGACCTACTCATCGACATGCAGGGTAACTGGGGAAACATTCTCACTGGTGACCGTGCTGCTGCGCCACGATACATTGAGGCGCGTCTGTCTAAGTTTGCCTTAGAGACTGTTTTCAATCCTAAGACAACTGAATGGCAACTTTCTTACGACGGCAGAAACAAAGAGCCAATTACGCTTCCTGTGAAGTTCCCACTGCTTTTAGCGCAAGGTGCTGAGGGCATTGCGGTTGGCTTGTCATCCAAGATTCTTCCACATAACCTCAACGACATCTGTGATGCAGCTATCAACTATCTGCGTGGTGAGGAATTCCACCTCTATCCAGACTTCCCAACAGGCGGTAGCATTGATGCCTCAAAGTATAATGATGGTCAGCGTGGTGGCGTTCTAAAGGTGCGCGCAAAGGTTGAGAAGCTCGATAATAAAACCCTTGTCATCCGTGAGGTTCCTTTTACAAAGACCGCTAACACGCTTCAAGAGTCTATTACGAAGGCTGTTGAGAAAAGGCAAACTAAAGATTCGCAGAGTAGAGGACATGACTGCTTCGGAGGTGGAGATTCAACTTCATCTTACCCCAGGTACGTCAAGTGACAAGACTATTGATGCCCTCTATGCTTTCACTGATTGCGAGATAAACATTTCGCCGAACTGCTGTGTCATCCGAGACAACAAACCAGAGTTCTTGACTATATCAGATGTATTGCGCAATTCTGCCGAACATACAAAGGCTTTATTAAAGTTAGAGTTGGAGATTCGCAAGCATGAATTAGAGGAACAGTTGTTCTACAACTCTTTAGAACGTATCTTCATCGAGGACCGTATCTATAAGGAGCGTAAGTTCGAAACAGCTAAGGATATTGACGAAGTTGTAAGCTTCGTCGACTCAAAACTCGAGCCATATAAGAAGACGTTTATTCGTGAGGTGACACGTGACGACATCATCCGCCTTTTGGAAATCAAGATGCAGCGCATTTTGAAGTTCAATAAGGATAAGGCTGACGAACTGATTCAGAAGATTAAGGCAGAGATTGCCGAGATTGACAAGGACCTTAGCGAGATGGTTCGCGTCACTATCGAGTGGTTCACACACCTGAAAGAGAAGTACGGAAGCGACCATCCACGTCGTACAGAGATTAAGAGCTTCGACACGATTGTTGCTGCTAAGGTGGTTGATGCCAACGAGAAGTTATATATCGACCGTCAGGAAGGTTTCATTGGTACGGGTCTTAAGAAGGCTGAGTTCGTTCAGAACTGCTCTGACCTCGATGACGTGATTATCTTCTACCGTGATGGTAAGTATAAGGTTATCCGAATTGCCGACAAGGTGTTTGTTGGTAAGGGTGTACTTCATGTACAGGTGTTTAAGAAGAACGATAAGCGTACGATTTATAACGTCGTTTATCGTGACGGAAAGACAGGACCTTACTATATCAAACGCTTCAACGTGACTTCTATCACACGTGATAAGGAATACGACGTAACTCTCGGTACGCCTGGTTCAAAGATTAACTACTTCACCGCTAACCCTAATGGTGAGGCGGAGTTGATAAAGATTACACTCGATCCGAACCCAGATAAGAAGAAGCAAAACATCTTCATGGAGCGTGACTTTGCAAGTATTCTCATCAAGGGTCGTGCTGCAAAGGGTAATCTGCTGACCAAAGAGAGTATTCATCGTATCTCACTCAAGAGCCACGGACACTCTACATTGGGTGGACGAAAGGTGTGGTTCGACCCAGATGTCAACCGTATCAACTACGAAGACCATGGTCGTTACCTGGAGAGTTCTCTGATCAAGACAGCATCCTTGTGATACTTAAGAACGGAGAGTTCTATATTACCAACTTTGACGCATCCAACCACTACGAAGATAACATTCTCCGTATAGAGAAGTTTTGATGCTGATAAGCCTTTGGACAGCTGTCATCTTCGATGCCGACAATCAAGGTTATCCTTACTTGAAGCGATTCCAGATGGAAGCAAGTAAGCGTCATCAGAACTTTATTGGTGATAATCCTGATTCGCAGATGGTACTGCTGACTGATGTTGCCTTCCCTCGCATACAGATTACTTATGGTGGTGCTGATGCGGCACGTGGCACTGAGGAGGTTGATGCAGAGCAGTTTGTTGGCGTGAAGGGATTCAAGGCAAAGGGTAAACGATTGACAACTTGGACAGTTGACAAGATTGAAGAACTGGAGCCAACACGCTTCCCTGAAGAGGAGAAAGGAGATGACGAGAGCAATGAAGATGATGTACAAGAAGAGAACTCTGCAGCTGTAGAAAAGGAGGAGAACCTTGATCCAGATGCAGGTAAGTCTCAACAGCAGGTCATCGATGAGATTACTGGTCAGCTAAACCTCTTCGACAATGAATAAACAACACGATAAATAACGAATTGAAAAAGGGGACATACCTCCCGTATGTCCCCCATTCAAAGACTATTTATAAACGCTTGACCAGCTTATCACCTAAAGTTTGACAGCAATATCTATTTGACTTACACTTTTATTGACACTTTTCCATTACGCCTATGAACCTAAAAAAGTCCTTATTTAGCTGGTTTTCTCTCTCAGCAATAATTCTTTTCGCTTTATCATCACCTACACTTGCACAGGACACACTGCGTAGTAACAAGGTAATTACCAATACACAGATGTTGGGAATGGGTGCTGTAAACACTCTCGACACCTATCTTTCACCCGAAGAATATACAGGAACAGAACTTCGTTATATCTCTCATTCTATGCGTGAGAACGGAACCAAGCTATCAAGGGAACTCGTACATCAGGCACAAATACTATCAGTACGTAATCGAAGGGAGAATAACAACGAGTTAGGTGGCTTCTACAACTTTCAATACAACTGGCAATATGCGTTAGGACAATGGAACATTGGAGAAGGAGAACTACACTTAAAGGTGGGGGGAGGAGTTGACACACGACTCGGATTCCTTTACAATATGCGTAATTCTAACAATCCTGCACAGGCTTACGGACAAGTGAATATTGCTCCGAATGCTGTTGCTGCCTACCGTTTCCGTCTTCGAAATCTTCCTTTCCAACTGCGATATGAAGTGCAAGTACCACTTCTTGGACTGACATTCTCGCCCAATTACGGACAGAGTTATTACGAGATTTTCACTCGTGACAACTATGATCATAACCTTGTTGTCACATCTCCTATATCTGCCCCATCGCTCCGCCAATTGCTGACTCTTGATTTCACGGTTCGCCACACGACCTTCCGCATTGGCTATCTTGGCGACTATCAGCAAGCAAAGATTAACCAACTGCGCCAGCATGTATGGAGTAATCTCCTTGTATTAGGTATTGTTCGTAAATTCTCAATCAATAAGTTCATCCCATGAGAAAGCTATATCACTTCTTCCTATACTTACTGATCCCAGCACTGACCCTACTTGGTACTGTGACAAGTTGCGTCACCAACGACCAGCAATCAGATAGTCCTCAAGGCAACTTTGAAGCTTTGTGGCGAATTATCAATGAGCATTACTGTTTCTTCTCACAGAAAGGGATAGACTGGCAGGAGGTACATAGCCGTTATGCACGCCAGTTTGACAACGCTATGACAGCCAAACAACAGTTCGAAGTTATGACCAATATGTTATCTGAACTAAAGGATGGACACGTCAATTTATACACCTCTTTCAACGTAGGTCGTTACTGGTCATGGCATGAAGACTATCCCAAGAACTACTCTGACACACTTCAACGTCTTTATCTTAAGACTGATTACTCATTGCAAGCGGCTTAGACTATACTGTCCTTGATGATAATATCGGCTATGTACGCTGTGAAACCTTCCAAAATGCGATTGGTACTGGTAATCTTGACGATATCTTCATTCATCTTCAACCTTGTAACGGACTGATTATCGACGTGCGCAACAATGGAGGTGGTAATCTAACAAATGCCGAAGTATTTGCTGCACGCTTCACAAACAAGGAACTACTCGTTGGCTACATACAGCATAAAACGGGGAAAGGTCATAACGACTTCTCTGCGTTACAACCTGAATATCTCAAGCCTGGAAAGGGTATCCGATGGCAGAAACCAGTTATCGTATTAACCAATCGTAGCGTCTTCTCGGCAGCAAATGAGTTTGTTAAATATATGAAGTGCTGCCCAAATGTTATTGTAGTAGGCGACCGTACAGGTGGTGGAGCAGGTATGCCCTTCTCTTCCGAGCTACCTAATGGATGGTCAGTCCGCTTCTCTGCTTGCCCAATGTACGACCGTGACAAACAAATGACGGAGTTCGGTATTGACCCAGACTATAAAGTTTCCCTTACTTCTGAAGACTTCTCACGAGGTAAGGATACTATTATTGAGTTTGCAAGGAAGATGATAAAGACCTTTCCCAAGCCCCAATCCCTCTAAAAGGAGGGACTGGGAGGTTCTGAAGAAACTCTAAGTTTTATATTTTACCTTGTTTAATCTCGTCAAATAACAGTTTGTTACCAACCTTGATAACCTTTACCTTATTGGTACATTTTATACCCATATCCAAGAAAGTATACTGATACCAGTTGTTATCAAGGCTCACAACACGTAGCACCTTATGCGCATTAGACGGTCCATCTTGAGCACCAGAGCGGAACAACCAGCCAGCATAAGCATCTGGTTGTGGATCATATTCATAATCATACGCAGCCTTCAACACCTTCAGCAGCTTCTTCGTGCAATGACTCTTTAGGTATGCACTATTATCAAAGCCCTTTGTATTATACATAGACGTAATGAGTGAGATAGCTGCACGCTCATCTTTACTCAAAGTTTTCTTGGTAGGAGTAGCCTTAACAGAGACTGTATTCTGCCTCATAATTACGCCAGTCCCACCAGCACCATTGTAAACCACAGAAGCTGATACATACAAAGCTCCCATACATAAAACAGTTAATAATGTCTTTCTCATTGTCAATCGTTAGTTAGTTAAAGAAATAATTTTGTTAACATAATAGTCGGCTATTCGTAAAACCAGCCCTTTCATTCTCGAATGATATCGTGATAACATTAGAACTCAAGAAGATATTTTATTTAGCAACCAAACCTTCTTTGCAAAGATATATATTTAATTTCACTCATAACCAAACATTATAAGACTTTTTATCAACATAATTTATATAGGTAGAAAAGGTGTATAAAAGAAAAGAAATTCCCAAACATTTGGCTATATCCAAAACATTGCGTATCTTTGCAGTCGTTATGCGCCTGTGGCGGAATTGGTAGACGCGCTAGACTTAGGATCTAGTGACTTATGTTGTGCAGGTTCGAGTCCTGTTAGGCGCACTAAAACAAGAGCCGGATAATTGGTAATCAATTATCTGGCTCTATCATTTATACAGGCTTATTTCTATAAGGAATAGACATAAACAAGAAATCGGTTCATTAGAAAGTTACCAAGAACTTTTTCTAATGAACCGATTTATTTTATACAGATAAGTCCCAAAACCTATCTATCAAACTCAACCAAACAGCTGATGTCTGACGTAGACTTTTAGGACCTACCTTATATATTTAGAACTTGTAAGCTACACCTACACCAAGTACCAACTGGCTGTAGTTGTTGCTAACAATCTGATACTTCAACTCAGCGTTTACGCTCAAGTCCTTAGTAAGCTCATACTCAGCACCACCACCAAGGTTAATAGCGAGACGACCGTCTGAACCCTCAATAATAGGATGACCAGCATACTCATACTTATATGACCAGTTTGTATAGCCAAGACCTGCGAGTGGATATACCTTAATCTTGTCTGCTACATCAAAGAGGTAGTGAACATTTGCATTGATATCCCACATTGAGATACCCTTATTCTTGAGGAAGTAGTCAAAAGAAGCCTCACCTCTAAGCTGGTCTGTGAAGTAGTACTGACCCTTAACACCAACACCGATGCTGTTTGTCTCAGAACCAAATACGAGCTGTGCACCTACTGCCTTATCGCCTGCCTGCGCTGAAGCTGAAAGACTCATAACTGCAGCACATACTAAAAGTAATAATTTTTTTCATTTCAATTTATTTTTTTATGTTAAAAAAAGTTCATTTTAATCGAGGATGTAGACAAAGAAAAAGGGTTGTAAGACCTAACAATTTCTTTTCATTTTGATTTAGTTGAATTACTAAAATCAAAAAGATGTCCAAACTATGAATAAAAATACCTTTTTAGATATTATCTCTAACAGTTTCTTTTTAGTTTCAAATTATATCCACGAAACACTAACCTCTATGCTCATATACATCTTATTTCAGCCTATATACATAGGGAAATGTTTAAATATCAGGTGCAAATATAGACAAAATACTTTTTAACATCAAAGAAAAACAGCACAAAACTTACGAAAATGAGAATAATAAAGAGTATACACTACGTATTTTGGGGACAAATAAACAAAAACACTCTTTTAGTCCTTTTTATACCCAACTTATGAATAAGCCCAAAATACCAAACAACTTTAATAAGCCTCAAACCTATTCAAAATTGATAAGAAAACAAAACTCCTGACACTATATATTGAGTCAGGAGAAAAGGTATAAAAATGCAGTTTAACCCAAAGATTTGACAAAAAGAAAATTAATCATCGTCTTCGTCATCATACTCAGGCTCTGCCCACTCCACTCGCGCACCATAAGCCAGAGTCTGATTCTTCTTTCCTGTACGTGCATTGCGTGTACTGGTAGGAACAAAGCGACACTTTACATTCTTAATATGTTTCTTAATATCGAAGTCGTCAGGATTGTCAACGGGTTCACTCTCTACCGTCAGATGAAACCTCCCTAACCCCTCAAGTGCTACCGTTTCGCCCTGACGAAGACGATAAGAGATTTCGTCAATCAAAGCTATAACAAGTCCTCGCACGTCACCACGTGAGAACGATGTATTCTCCTGAATAGAATCAGCAAGGTCATCGGTCGTTGCAACTCCAGTGCTAACAGTACGAGCATACCATTTACCAGCTCCTTTCTTATCCTTGAACTTACTCTGTTCCAGTCTTATTTCTACTGACATAATCTTCTACTTTTCGTTCCTTATTATATAACACAATGCAAATATAATCAAAATAAACAATTCACGCAAAAACAAAATAAACTATTTTACGAAAACTATCCATGCCTTCTACCAACAAAACAAACAATTATATTATAAGTAGAAATAGATTCTTCCGTTAAATGTGTGGATGACTTTCGTGGTTTCTTAACAAAAAAATCGGAGTTACTCATTAATAAAAATCATAGCTAAGACTATCAAATTACTTATTTTTTATTATCGCCTTCTGACATAGAAAACCCTTTCTATTTAATACCTCGATTTATATAGACATGGTTTTGAAAATTCATTACATAATTTCAAATAAAACATCTATAAATAAGGATAAAAACACGTATAAAAGGCAAATCTGCAACCAACAGGAAATCAATTAGTTATAAAACAACAAAGCAAAAGGTGCTTAATTGGACTTCAAAAGGGCGTTAGTAAGACTTCAAAAGGGCACCTTTTGCAAGCCAATTAGGCGTCTTTAAGAAGCCAAAAGAGCATATATAGGTTTTGAATAGCATAAAAATAATTTACAAACATCAATCTAATGAGAAAAGAAACGGTTTGTAGAAGACGAATAAACATAGCATCAATTTGCATTCATCTTGTAGTTTTCCCTCTTTGTAAGCCCATCTAATTTGGAATAATCATACTATGCAAGTGTATGGTCTTTATTCTATTTACAATCTATACATTTATCGGAAGAACCTAAATAGACGATAAACAGCAAACCCATTCGTAAGAAAAAGCTACTTATTATAAAGTACATTACCGATACAAAAAACCATCACCACCAAATTATTTCCATGAAAATAATTCGTTAGAGATAAATGAAACGAATGAAAAAGTCTCTTAACAGCAAGCCAAAATAAGATTTTCAACTAAATTATTTGCTATTTGTTTGCGAGAATAAAAAACTTTCCTTACCTTTGCACTCGCCTTACAAAAAGTAAGGGGCGTTTAGCTCAGCTGGTTTAGAGCATCTGCCTTACAAGCAGAGGGTCGGCGGTTCGAATCCGTCAACGCCCACCAAGGGGTGTTTCCCTGTAACCTCTTGGGGTTGCAGGGGATTTTTAAAGGGCGTTTAGCTCAGCTGGTTTAGAGCATCTGCCTTACAAGCAGAGGGTCGGCGGTTCGAATCCGTCAACGCCCACCTTTAAAACTTAAAATTGATGACTTTGCAACATTGTTGTGAAGTCTTTTTTTTTTTATTCAGCTTTAATCTGCAACCTTTTTGATATTATTATTATTATTATTTGCGCTATTACTGAATTTATTGTTAAATTTGCACCATATTAATAAATAAAATTATGACCCTTGACGCATTAACAGCCGTATCGCCTATTGACGGTCGCTATAGAAGTAAAACGGAAAGTCTTGCTGACTATTTTTCAGAGTATGCACTTATCCGTTATCGTGTTCGCGTAGAAATTGAGTATTTCATCACGCTTTGCGAGTTACCATTACCACAATTGGAAAGCTTTAACAGCGCCCTCTTTGAGCAGTTGCGCGACATCTATCGCAACTTTGACGAGGCTTCGGCAGCACGTGTAAAGGAAATTGAGAGCATTACCAATCACGATGTAAAGGCGGTTGAATATTTCATCAAAGAGGAGTTTGACAAGATTGGCGGACTCGATGACTACAAGGAGTTCATCCACTTTGGACTGACTTCACAGGACATCAATAACACAAGTGTGCCATTGTCAGTTAAGGAAGCTCTCGAAGAAGTATTCTATCCACAGATTGAGGAGCTGATTGCTCAATTGAAGGAATACGCTGAAGAATGGAAGAACGTACCAATGTTGGCAAAGACACACGGTCAGCCAGCCTCTCTCCTACTCGATTGGGCAAGGAGGTTGAGGTATATGTTTATCGTCTCAGCGAGCAGCTCGCAACCTTGCGTAACTGCAAGATGACAGCTAAGTTTGGCGGCGCAACTGGTAACTTCAACGCTCATCACGTAGCCTATCCACAGCATGATTGGCGTGCCTTTGGCAATCGCTTTGTCAGTGAGAAATTAGGATTAGAACGTGAGCAGTGGACTACACAGATTAGCAACTACGACCACTTAGGTAGCGTGTTTGATGCCATTCGTCGTATCAATACCATCATCATCGATCTTGACCGCGACTTCTGGATGTATATCTCAATGGAGTATTTCAAGCAGAAGATTAAGGCAGGAGAAGTTGGTTCAAGTGCAATGCCGCACAAGGTCAATCCTATCGACTTCGAGAATAGTGAGGGTAACCTCGGTATAGCAAATGCAATCTTACAGTTCTTGGCACAGAAGTTGCCAGTAAGTCGTCTGCAGCGTGACCTTACCGATTCAACTGTTTTGCGTAACGTTGGTGTTCCTATTGGACATAGCGTTATTTCAATACAGAGCACATTGAAAGGTCTTCGCAAGCTCATCCTCAACGAAGAGAAATTAAGAGAGGACCTTGAAGAAACATGGGCAGTGGTGGCAGAAGCCATTCAGACCATCTTGCGCCGTGAAGCCTATCCAAACCCTTACGAGGCATTAAAGGCACTCACCCGCACAAATGAGAAGATGACAGAGGAAACTATACACGCCTTCGTGCAGACACTCAACGTCAGCGACAGCGTGAAAGCCGAACTAATGGCAATCACTCCATATAACTATACAGGAATTTAACCACTCCTATAAAGTCGGAAGAAGAAGAAATTAACTGAGTATCTCCGTCAAACGGAGTTCAATATTTTAATAAAACAACAAAAAGTAATAACAAATTGGCCGTGAGGCCAGTAGTATCAAATTTAAAGTTAAACAATTATGACAGAAGAATTCGAGAACAAAGAAGTTCAGTCTGAGCAGAATGAGAACAGCCGCGACGGCTATTCAGCAGCCGAACAAGGCGGCTATCAAAGAGAGTACCGTGGCACAGGACGTACACAACGTCCACGTATTCACAGCCAACGCGCTTACAGCAGCGACAAGGCTAATAGCAGTAACGACGAAGGCGGATTCCGTCCTGAGGGCTTCGGCTCTGGCTTACAGAGTGCAGGTCGTCCGCAGCAGGGTGGCTATCGTCCACGTCAGAACAGCTATGGTGGCGGATATAACAACAGCCGTGGTGGCTATCAGAGTCGTCCACAGCAGGGAGGTTATCGTCCTCGTTACAACAATAACGGTGAGGAAGGCGGTTACCAGCCACGCCAGCAGGGTGGATACAACAATCGTGGTGGATATCAGAGTCGTCCGCAGCAGGGTGGCTATCGTCCACGTTACAACAATGATGAGAATGGCTATCAGCCACAGGCTTATCGTCCACGCTACAACGCCCACACTGGTGCTGAGGGCGAGGAGAAAACAAGCTATCAGGCAAATCAGGGCGGTTACCAGCCACGTCAGGGTGGATACCAGCCTCGTCAGCAGGGTGGTTATCAGAGTCGTGGCGGATACAACAATAACCGTGGCGGTTATAACAACAATCGCGGTGGATACCAGAGCCGTGGTGGATATAACAACAATCGCAGTGGATATAACAACCGTGGCGGATACAACCAAGGTGGTTACCGTCAGCACAGTGCTGATTATGATCCAAATGCAAAGTATTCACTCAAGAAGCGTATCGAATACAAGGAGGAAAACTTCGATCCAAATGAGCCAATCCGCTTGAACAAGTACCTTGCTAACGCTGGTGTTTGCTCACGTCGTGAGGCTGACGAGTTCATCCTTTCAGGTGCAGTAACCGTAAATGGCGAGGTTGTAAAAGAGCTCGGTAGCAAGGTTATGCGTACTGATGAGGTGTACTTCCAAGATAAGTTGGTTTCATTGGAGAAGAAGGTTTACGTTCTTCTGAACAAACCAAAGGATTATGTTACCACAAGCGACGACCCACAGCAGCGTAAGACTGTTATGGACCTCGTGAAGGGTGCTTGCCCAGAGCGTATCTATCCAGTTGGTCGTCTTGACCGTAACACAACTGGTGTACTGCTCCTTACTAACGATGGCGACCTCGCTTCAAAGCTTACTCACCCTAAGTTCTTGAAGAAGAAGGTTTATCACGTATTCCTCGATAAGGCTATTACAGCTAATGACTTGCAGAAGATTTCTGACGGTATTGAGTTGGAAGATGGCGAGATCAAGGCTGATGCAATCGAGTATGCTGACCCACAGGATCAGACTCAGGTTGGTATTGAGATTCACAGCGGCAAAGAAACCGTATCGTACGTCGTATCTTCGAGAGCCTCGGCTATCGCGTCGTAAAAACTCGACCGTGTACAGTTTGCTGGTTTGACTAAGAAGAATGTACGTCGTGGCGATTGGCGCTTCCTCACTGAGAAGGAAGTTGATATGCTGCGTATGGGTGCGTTTTGAATAAAATAGTAACCTCCCAAAGCTCTCAAAAAGAAGAGGATATGAGCAACCAAACAATGCTACTATTGAAGCATTAAAAAGATTGGTAAACAACATTCCTCTCCTTTTGAAAGACTTGGGGAGTACCTAATTATAATATAGCAAATGAAAAGAACAAAAATCGTCGATGCACTTGCTTGCACCGATTTTGGTAAGGATATCAACGTAAAGGGTTGGGTTCGTTCCCACAGAAGCAGCAAGGCTGTTGACTTCATCGCCTTGAATGATGGTTCTACAATTAAGAACATCCAGGTTGTTGTTGACCCTTCGACTATCGACGAAGACAAACTGAAGAGCATCACAACGGGTGCTTGTATCAGCGTTGTTGGTACGCTCGTAGAGAGTCAGGGTGCTGGTCAGACCTCAGAGATTCAGTGCAAGGAGATTGAAATCTACGGTCTCTGCCCAAGCGACTATCCAATGCAAAAGAAGGGACAGAGTTTTGAGTACATGCGCAAGTATGGTCACATGCGTCTTCGTACCAATACCTTCGGTGCTGTATTCCGTATTCGCCACCACATGGCTATCGCTATCCATCAGTATTTCCATGAGCATGGTTTCTATTATTTCCATACTCCACTGATTACAGGTAGTGATGCTGAGGGTGCTGGTAATATGTTCCAGGTAACAACACTCGACCTTGACCGCATCGCAAAGGGTGGTGAGGTTGATTATAATGCTGACTTCTTCGGAAAGCGTACAAACCTTACGGTATCAGGACAGTTGGAGGGTGAGTTAGGTGCTACTGCACTCGGTGCTATCTACACCTTCGGTCCAACCTTCCGTGCTGAGAATTCAAATACTCCACGCCACTTGGCAGAGTTCTGGATGGTTGAGCCAGAGGTTGCCTTCATCGACCAGAAAGAATTGATGGACCTTGAAGAAGACTTCATCAAGTATTGTGTTCGCTGGGCATTGGAGCACTGTAAGGATGACCTTGAGTTCCTCAACAAGATGATTGACAAGGAACTTATCGCTCGTTTGGAGGGTGTATTGAAGGAAGACTTCGCTCGCCTTACCTATACAGAGGGTATTGAGATTCTGCAGAAGGCTGTTGCTGATGGCGTGAAGTTTGAGTTCCCAATCACTCATTGGGGTATGGACCTCAGCAGTGAACACGAGCGTTACCTCGTTGAGGAGCACTTCAAGCGTCCTGTCATCATGACCGATTATCCAAGCGAAATCAAGTCGTTCTACATGAAGAAGAATGAAGACGGCAAGACAATGCAGGGTACTGATGTTCTCTTCCCACGTATCGGTGAGATTATCGGTGGTTCTGTCCGTGAGGAAAACTATGACAAACTGGTTCAGGAGATTGAAAGCCGTGGTATGAAGCGTGAGATTTACGACTGGTACCTTGATACTCGTAAGTACGGAACCTGCCCACATGGTGGTTTCGGTCTCGGCTTCGAGCGTCTCATCCTCTTCGTTACTGGTATGCAGAACATCCGTGACGTAATCCCATTCGCACGTACTCCAAAGAACGCAGAGTTCTAACATAAAACACAAAAGGCGACTATCCTCCAAAAGATAGTCGCTTTTTATTTACTTATAAGAACACTCCCGACGAAACTTAAAACATAATACATAAAATAAATTATTCATCGAAGGGACTCTACATGATACCATAAGACTGTCAAAAACTTAATCATTAACCCAAATATAAGTATAATTTCGTTTGCTGTCATTTTAACATTTCTCATTAAATTACTATATATTAAGCATTTAAGAACTCACAAAGAGTGACAGGAATGACAGCAAATTAATTCACATACAAAACCCATCTAACCTACGTATCACTTACCTATCAACTATCGAACTTCGTTAAAGAAAAAAATCTTTCAAGCTATATCGCCAAAAAGACTTGACATGAAACATTATATTTTTCTATTTTTTTGTAACGAGTATTAATCATTTAATTAAATCCTATTACAATGAGAAAACCATCTTACGTAGAGTTTCTTGTTTCAAAAACAGAGACAAAGACTTATTCTTCTTTTCCTATTACTAATTCCAATAGCAGCATTCTCACAGAAAGGGACATTTAGGACCTTAATGCAGGTTCAAGGTTCAGCACTTCCAAAACAGTTTAAGCCCTACGAACTTTGTTGCGACTTAGGCTACAATATTACCGACAACCTATATGCAGACCTTAGATATGAGAACGCTATCGCTCTTTTTAAAGAGAATGGTATAAAAGACTATGCTCATAGTCACATCGTAGGCTTAAATCTTGGCTACGTAGTCTATCACTCAGAGAATTGTAATATTGGGGCACAAATTGGATATGGCAGCAATATGAAACGAAAAAACAGTGATTGGAAATATGACTACTATGAGGCAATGGCGTTCACCGACTTAGGAACATGCAAAATCAAGCCAAGATTCGGATTGGGCGTCCGCCATTACAACTCACGAACAAATCTCTACAAAGACCGAACTGTCATCTTTGCAAGTATCGGATTTGGAATTAACTGGTAATAATATCCCTTATAATTACCCTGCAGTTTCACTGAAAACACAGGTTATTCTATAAGCTACTCCCTATCACAAAGAGCCATTTGCATAGGGAGCTTACCCTCCGCACCATGGTGCTAAGCATCCGCACAATATGTGCTGGGCATTAACACCACAAGTGCTGAACAATAACACATAACTTATAAGTTCGTATTGTAGCTCTCATTCATTGACATACAGCATTTTTATTAACATTGCATTATTTTGCCAGTTATGAAAACAAAAGAGCATTTAAATGGTACAACATTATAAAACTATAAGTAATAAAAGTACTTATTAATTAGACATAACCGAACAAAACTACTCATCATTCTCACCTTCTTCATCTTCTTCATAGGCAGATTTACCATCTAAGTAGCCTTCATCATAGCCTTCTGCGTAACCCTCCTGATACTTTGTTTCAAGATAATTATCATAGTTATTTGAATCATCATATCTGGCACCATAAGCATATCCTTTCCTTCCATCTTCCCTACCTTGTTCGTAACCATCAGAGTAGCCTTCATCATAAGCGTCATCTGAAGTACTATATTCACTACTTGAACTCACAGATGGACTTGACACCACAGAAGGGACTGAGTATGAGTGACTACTGTCTCTTATAGCTATGCTATCAATTATAGGCAAGAGTGTATCTACTTGAGAAGTTGGCGCTACCTCTCTACTCCCACCAGAACAATTATTAATAATAATCATACTAATACAAACAATAGCACCAAGACCTATTAAGACTGAATAAGTCCCACATCCTCCATTATTTTCCACTACTTAAAGTCTATTTAAAAATTCTGATTTACTAAGTATTTCTATGTCATGCTTTTTCTCAAGAAGTTTGTAATGCCTTTTTTGCTTACTACTCATTCCTGAATCATCAAGTACAAAGTTATAGAAAAATACAAATGACAAATAATTATCGTAGTTTTTTTACTATATAATCAAAGTTTTCCACTTAAAAATTGAAAACTATGATAAGTCCAAAATAATATATTTAATGACATTACTCCTTAGAATATCTTCACATACAGCATATTCAAATTTGCTGTCACTGCTATCACTCCAACACAAGACATAACAAACTGGATATAAAGACGATATACGCAAAAATGTTAAAAATGACAGCAGACTATTTTCAAAAATAATCACAGAGAAAGATTCCACATTTATTTATATGCGACATCATCGTATACCTGAAAAAAACGACAATAAAAATAAAGGACATCTGGAAACAGAACGTCACCAGATATCCTTTTAATATTCTATATAGTTGTTTTAGAACTATATGCTTTCAATGAAAAGAGAAGGACTTGTATCCCTTTTATATATTGAATTTAATCTCATTATTTGACTGCTGCAGCCTTCTCTGCCTTGAGCCGTTTATGCTCTTCCAGCATCTTTGCAGCACGCTCATGAGCGATGCGAGCAGGCTCACTTGTAGCCTCATCTTCAGGACGGATACGCATAGTATTGGCAAGATTAACAAGATCTTTCACAGCTTCTCCACCTGCAATAAGTCCAGCTGCAGCTGGTACCCACGCATTAGAGCTTGGAATAGTATGCCGGTCAGTACACTTGCGCATATCCTTATCAGGACAGATGCAGTGGAAACGACAAGAGATCTCTGGTTGTTCGATACTTTCAAGCGGTTCTTCAGGACTATATACTACTTTAAGGTGCTTAATCTTTGTTTTACGAAGTTTCTTACGAATCACCTTTGCCAATGGGTCGTTAATAGTCTTGAAGATGTCAGTCACACGGAACTGTGTGGCATCCATTTTATAAGCAGCACCCATACAAGAAAGCAATGGGATATTAAGTTTATGACAACGATAGATAAGATCAAGCTTAGCTGTTACAGTATCAATACAATCAATGACATAATCATAATGAGAAAAGTCGAACTGATCGGCATTATCAGGCAAATAGAATGTCTGATATTTCCGCACGATACATCGTGGATTGATTGAGTGAATGCGCTCTTCAGCGACATCTACTTTATGCTTTCCCACTGTTCGAGTAGTAGCAAGGAGTTGTCGGTTGACATTTGTTAGACAAACACGGTCGTCATCAATAACATCAATAGCTCCCACGCCACTACGTGCCAATACTTCTACTGCATATCCACCAACACCTCCAACACCAAGACAGCGACACGACTACCATTAAGCGTGTCGATAGCGGGCTTACCAAGAAGAAGTTGGGTTCTTGAAAATTGATTCTGCATTGTTTTATTATTATCCTTTATTTAGACTGCAAAGATAGTGCAAATGAGAACAAAAGAGAGCTTGCTTTCATTTTGTCGAGTGCAGCCTATCTTATGCAAAAGTACGATAAAAAATTAAGAAAAAGGGGCAATTCTATTTTACTAAACGTATTGATAGGGGTTCAACCGTAATCAAATGGCGTTTATAGAGGTCGCCAACGGCTCGTTTATACACCTTTTTAGACACCTGAAAACGACGTTTAATATCCTCTGCTTCACTCTTATCACCAAGATCACATACTCCATCGTTATCTTTCAGATATTGAAGCAGGACCTCTGCAAAGCCTTCCGCATGCTGTTGTCCTGTTGGTTGAAGTGTACAATCAATCTTACCATCACGACGAACCGTTGAGATATAACCCTTTAGTCGGTCACCAGTATGAACATATTGGAACACCTGATCTTCATAAATAAGGCCAGGATATTTATTGTCGACTATGACTTTGAAGCCAAGGTCGGTCTTCTGCCATATCAACAAGTCAACTTCCTGTCCATGCTTATAACCTCGTGGCTGTTCGTCAAGATAGTGTTCAACCTTTGCAGAGGCAACAAGACGATAGCTCTCTTCGTCAAGATGAATATAAACGATATAGCTATTTCCAATAGTCATACGCTTCTTCTGTTCACGGAAAGGGCAAAAGAGGTCTTTCATCACACCCCAAGAGAGGAATGCACCATACTCATTTACCCATGAACACTCCAAGTAAGCGAAGTCGCCTACCTGCGCCAAAGGTTCCTCAGTAGTAGCAATCGGGCGTTCATCCTGATCAAGACAAACGAATACTTCCAGTTCATCCCCAATCTCTGTTCCCTCTGGCACATATTTCTGAGGCATGAGTATCTCACCTGCTGGACCACCATCAAGGTAGATTCCAAACGGATCACCATTGCCTTCACGTAAGGCAACCTTCTGTACTGTGAGCGTATTGTATGCTCCAAGTTTTTTTAGACATAATAACCCTTTATTGTTGAAGACAAGATAATTTCTTATAAGACAAAGTAACATAAGAACAACATTCTCAAAGTAACTAACTTATCATTCTAAGAATCTATTCATTCTCTATTTCGACAGCAGCACTCCCTTCCTTTCGGAGGGGCTGGGGGAGGCTTTCTATCAAGCCGTCTTTAAGATGTATCGTTCTGTCTGTGATACTTGCGAGTCCCTCATCGTGTGTAACGATAACGAAAGTCTGACCAAACTTATCACGGAGATCGAAAAAGAGCTGATGTAACTCCTGCTTGTTTTTTGAATCCAAACTACCCGAAGGCTCATCGGCAAGGATAACAGCAGGGTTGTTTACCAACGCACGAGCTACTGCCACACGCTGTTCTCACCACCAGAAAGTTCGTTAGGCTTATGATTAGCACGGTCGCTCAAGCCCATAAACTCCAACAGTTCTTCGGCACGCTGACGTGCATCCTTAGTCTTTCTGCCAGCAATATAAGCCGGAATCATAATGTTCTCAAGAGCTGTAAACTCAGGAAGAAGCTGATGAAACTGGAGACAAAGCCTAAGTGCTGGTTGCGGAAATCACTCAACTTACCAGCTGACAGGCTGCCCACGTCAATACCATCCACAACAACAGAGCCACTATCGGGCTTGTCCAGCGTTCCAAGTATCTGCAACAAGGTTGTCTTACCAGCACCAGATGGACCAACAATACTGACAACCTCGCCCTTCTCAATGCGTAGGTCAATACCTTTCAGCACCTGAAGCGAACCGAAGCTTTTAGTGATGTTCTTAATATCTATCATATTCTATTCTTTTATTGGGGCTATTGGGCTAATTGGCCTTATTAGCCTAATAACCACTTACACCTTATTATGAATCCACTCTCTTACAGCCTCGTAAGCACTGCGCTCCTCCGTATGCTGTGGCTGAGCAAAGGTCATATCATCCATCTCACTACCATACTGATCAGGGAAGATTATCATAATTGTCTTACCCTTAACACACTTATTCAGCTCCTCTGGTAGTCTTTCCATCGCAGTCTTATAGGATATTGTACCCTTACGCGCTGTCACAATGACAAAGAGGTGGTCCTCTCGAACTTTCGAACCGAGCGTAGGCAATTCCTTCCAATGCTCCATCTCCTCATACTCTGCTCTAACACTTGGGAAACGATTACGAATAAACTCATTAACAAGTTGCAATGTTTCCTTACGACCATGGAATGTTATACGACACTCCAAGTTGCCTGCCATACGTGCTAATCGTTCCAACCAACGATAGAAACCAGGTTCAAACTCAGCACGAGAGGGGATAGCCACTTGTATTCTTCGGATTGTATTCAATGGCTGTAAGATACGTGTCACGATAATTTGACGGCTCAACCCGTTGTATAGACTTCGTGTAAACTCTCCCCAAAAGCTACGACTAATCTCCTTATGGAAGTGTAATCCCATCAAAATTTCTGATGCCTGAAACTCCTTAAAAGCATGCTTAATACCATTGGCAATATTGGCAGCAATACGCACCTGCGTCACCATCGGAACATCAGAGGCACTTGCCAAATGGCAGAGATGGTCCAACAAACGCTGTCCCTCCGCCTGATTATGGCGCATATTTACATCATCATAAACCACATTCAATGCCACTAACTCTCGTTTTAAACGTGGATTACGCATCAGTGTAGCCATGCTTACAAGGTTATCAGAATACTCTGGGTACTTTACTGGAATCAGAATCTTCTCATCATCGAGATTCTTCATCATGTCATGTCCCTCCTTCTCCTGCAAACGAAGCCGTTGTGCTGCCCGCTCTGTGATGACAGTTGAAATGATACAGGTGAAGAGAATCATTATCACAATTCCATTCAAAACCTCGTCACCAAAGAGGTATTCACCTGGTGCTACCTGCAACCTACGCCCTACCATCACCATCGCAATAGCTCCAGCAGCATGGGCACTGGTCAAACCAAACATCATGTGACCTGCCAACCAAGACAGGCGGAAGATACGAGCTGCCAAATAAGCTGCTACAGCCTTACCCAAAGTACCGAAGAAGACGATACAGAATACGACCCAAAGTATCTTACTTCCTGCAAAAAGCAGGCGTACATTAATCAGCATACCCACACCGATAAGGAAGTAAGGGATGAAGAGTGCATTACCAGTAAACTCTATACGGTTCATCAATGGAGATACTTTTGGCACAAATCGGTTCAATATCAAACCTGACATGAACGCTCCAAAGATTCCTTCCAAACCCACAGCATCCGACAAAGCTGCCGAGAGGAAAACGATAGCGAGGATGAAGATAAACTGCATCACAGCATCTGAATACCGACGAAGGAACCAACGTGTCACACGTGGAATCACCATAATTAGCCCCACACAATATGCTACAAATTTCAGAATGAATAGTAGCCAAAAGAGTATACCACCATTGCCATGGAACGAATTGACAATGGATGCCATAACAATCAACGCCATAAAGAGAGCCATCATAGACGACCCTACACTCAGCGTCGAACTCGTATGTCGTGTCAATCCGTATCGTCCCACTATCGGATAGGCTATCAATGTGTTTGAAGCCATGATCGCCGCAAGTAGAAGCGATGCCAAAGGAAGATAGCCCAAAAGGCTGACACCCATAAAATAGGTCATTGCAAAAGGTATCAAGAAGGTCAACATACCGAAGACCACCACCCTATTACGATTTTTCTTCAGTCCTTCCATATCCATTTCCAGACCTGCAAGGAACATGATATAATACAGCCCTACACGTCCAAAAAGTTCAAACGAGGCATCACGCCCAAGAATATTCAGTCCATATTTTCCAACAAGGACACCCGCCAATACCATACCGATGATATGTGGAATACGCAGTCGTCCCATGATGATTGGCGAAAGCAATATCATCAGCAGAACAACAAAGAAAATCAATGTCGGGTCGGTTATCGGGAAATATTGAGATAAATTCAGCATGCGTATCTATAAAATTACTGTCTGCAAAGTTACGAAAAAACTTTGGCAACCGACTAATAATACCTCCCTAATAAGGCTTCTTCCGTTAAATGTGAGACTCTTTTCGTATTGCTTCAATGGTAGGAACAAGGTCATTCGTTAAACAAAACATAGCCAAGATTGTCAACTTTCTATTTTATTATCATTCTCCAACGCAGAAAACCTTTTCATGTTAATACTTTGGAAAATTGCAGATAATGGTTTGAAAAAATATTACATATATTCAAATAAAACAGCTATAAATAAAGGCAAAAACACGTATAAGAAGCATATCCACAACTAACAGACAATCAATAAGTTACACAACCGCACAAGAAAAGATGCTTAATTGGACTTCAAAAGGGCGTTAGTAAGACCTCAAAAGAGCATCTTTTGCAAGTCAATTAGGCGTCTTTTAGAAGGCTAAAGAGCATGTATTCGTTTTGAACTGCATAAAAATAGTTTACAAACATTGATTAGTATGAGAATAAGTGGAATTGTCTTAAAAGTGTATAAGCCTTTATTCTATTCTCTTTCTTTGCATTTAATCGAAGCATCTTAATAAGCCTACTATTATCATTAAATGACAGAAAACAACAGTACACCACAGAATTATATCTATCAAAACAGAAAAAAGACTAACATACCGTTGTTTGTCTTAGGGAAAAATAGTAAATTTGCAACTACGAATAGGTTAGTAAACAAATAAAGATAAAAGATATGAAAGTAGCAATTGTTGGTGCCAGTGGTGCCGTAGGTCAGGAGTTCCTGCGCATCTTAGCTGAGAGAAATTTCCCAATGGACGAGCTTGTTCTCTTTGGTTCAGAGCGTTCAGCAGGTAAGAAATACACATTCAAGGGTAAGGAATACGAAGTAAAACTGCTCCAGCATAACGATGATTTCAAGGATGTAGACATCGCCTTTCACAAGTGCTGGGTGGTGGTACATCAGCTGAGTTTGCTGAGACTATCACCAAGTATGGTGCTGTCATGATTGACAACTCAAGCCAGTTCCGTCAGGATGATGACGTGCCATTGGTTGTTCCAGAAATCAATGCTGAGGATGCTTTGAACCGTCCACGTGGTATCATTGCCAACCCTAACTGTACTACCATTATGATGGTTGTTGTATTGAACCCAATCGATAAGCTCAGCCATATCAAGAAGGTACATGTCAGCAGCTATCAGAGTGCTTCTGGTGCAGGTGCTGCCGCAATGGCAGAGTTGCAGCAGCAGTACAAGGAACTTGTTGAGACTGGCGAAGTGAAGACTATCGAGAAGTTCCCACATCAGTTGGCATACAATGTCATTCCACAGATTGATAAGATGACAGAGAACGACTATACAAAGGAAGAGGTGAAGATGTTTAACGAGACACGTAAGATTATGCACTCTGATGTTCGCACTTCTGCTACCTGCGTTCGTGTGTCTTCTCTCCGTAGTCATTCAGAGGCAGTATGGTTCGAGACCGAGCGTCCACTCTCTGTTGAGGAGATTCGTGAGGCTTTGAAGGCTGCTCCTGGTGTTACTGTTGTTGATGATCCACAGAACTATATCTACCCAATGCCACTTGAGAGTGCTGGTCACGATGACATCTATGTGGGCCGTATCCGTAAGGACCTTGCTGATGACAATGGCAATACACTCTGGCTCACTGGCGACCAAATCCGTAAGGGTGCTGCATTAAATGCGGTACAGATTGCGGAGTACTTTGATTAAGGTTGGGGATGTGAAAAAGATAACGAGACACACTGTTTGCCCTCTCCCCAACCCCTCCCCCAAAGGGAGGGGAGTAGATAGCGAAAGGGGAAAGGGTTTGCTAAATATAAAGAAAGAGCGTATCGAGAAGATTAAATACTTCTTGATACGCTCTTTTAATTTAGTTTCTTTACCCCACTCTTCGACTAAATAGTCAATGACTAAAGGATAATGAAGAGAGAGCTATTTGTGATTAGCGTTCAAACTGCTCAATGCTTAAGCCACCATCTGTCAACTTTTCTAATTCAGGAACAATACGAGTGAAATGTTCTGAACGAGCATGACGAGTTAAACAAGCCTTGTCTTCCCATGTTTCACAGAAAAGGAAAACACCAGGTTGGGTTGTACTCTCAAACAAATCGTAGCCTTTATTACCTTCATCTTTATGCGAAAGTTCTACTAATTCATCTGTAAGAGCCTTCACTTGGGCAGTAGTTACACCAGCCTTTACCTTGAAAAAAACATTTAATCTAATCATATCTTATATGTTTTTAGTTAACTAACTCTTACTTGTTCTTCTTATAGTAAGCTACAGCAGCAGCTACATTCTCCTTCACAGCACGTGATGTATAGGTAGCTCCGGTCACACCATCAAGACTCTCAGCCTTTGCAGCCTTTGACAGTTTCATGCCATTAAACTTTGGAAATAACCCCTGCTTCACCTTATCATAGAACTTAGGACCTTCACGATTTGGCAAAGCCTCAACCTTAACAACCTTATTATTCTTAATATAAACCTCCAAAGGAGTTGCACCCTTAAATCCCTTTACATTTGAACAGAGGCTGGTTGTATTGACAACGTAGGTGCCATCTGCCTGCTTATACATTACCTTATCCTGCTGCACTGCAGCAAAAGCAACCCCTGTAGTTAGTACTGCTACGGCTGCTACTGATACGAATTGTTTTTTAAACATAACCTATTACCTTTATTTTAACTGATAAATTCGACTGCAAAAGTACGAAAAAGTAAAAGAAGCGTTCTCTCTTTTTGCATTTTTTAAGGGTTGCATTTTAGCCTTATTGGGCTAATAAAGCTAATAAGACTAATAGTGACTTCCTCACTATTTTCCCGACTTTTTTCTCTCTTTAATTATTTTATTTGTACATTTGTTCCCATAAACAATCAATACCAACGATGAAATATATACTACTACCTAAACCAGATACTATTCATCAACTACCCTTCTACTTTGCAGTAGAAGAATATGTAGCACGTCATTATACCGATGACGACTACTTTATGGGCTGGCATGTGAACCCCACAGTGATGTTGGGACGCAACCAGTTGATTGACAATGAGGTCAATACCGACTATTGCAAAGAACACAAGATTGATATTTTCAGACGAAAAAGTGGTGGCGGATGTATCTATGCCGACAAGGGTTGCATACAATTTTCTTATATTTCACGTGCCGTCAATGCCAACGAAGCCTTTTCTGCTTATATGCAACGAATGGCAGACTTACTAAAAGGACTGAAGATTGACGCACAGTTATCGGGTCGAAATGATATTCTCATTAACGGAACAAAGGTATCGGGTTGTGCTTTCTATCAACTGTCTAACCGTAGTGTTCTGCACAACTCCCTACTCTTTGACACCCAACTTGACCACCTTTCTAATGCACTCACACCTGCAAAAGAGAAACTACAGAGCAAGGGTGTAGCGTCTGTCAGACAAAGAGTGACGAATGTTGCGACCTATACACAGTTAGATATCTTGGCTTTTATGGACTATGTACGACAGGAAATGTGTGGTACTGAGGTGCTCGAACTAACCGAAGAAGACATGAAAGAAGTTGCAGAGATAGAGAAAGAACTGGCTTCTGACGACTTTGTTTATGGTAAAAATCCAAAATACTCCCTCGTTCGAAAGCATCGTTTTGAAGGTGTCGGAACACTTGAAGCCCATATTGAACTAAAGAATAACATCATTGGAAGTATCAATATGGTGGGCGATTACTTCCTTCTTGGCGATATCGACCATGATTTCCTCAACCTGCTCAAAGGCTGTGAGTTCACAAGAGAGGCGGTAGAAGATAGGTTGGAAGACATAGATCTATCCACTATTATCCGTGGTCTAAAGCTACGACAATTTCTCCGCCTACTATTCGGACGTGAGCCACACGTGATGAAACCAGCTTGGCTGAAGATTGACCTCACATCGAAGAAGTCGACTGGTGAGACGGCTGGCATCCTTGCCAAGCATCATCTAAATACTATCTGTACGAGTGGACTCTGCCCAAATCGCTCGGAATGCTGGATGGCTCGTACGGCAACCCTGATGATTGGCGGTGATATCTGTACTCGAAAGTGCCGTTTCTGTAACACATTAAGTGGCAGACCTAAACTGCTCAACCCTGATGAGCCACGTCGTGTAGCCGAGTCAGTGAAAGCTCTTAAGCTACGTTATGCCGTCATCACCTCTGTCGACCGTGACGACCTACCCGACTATGGTGCAGCTCATTGGATAAAGACCATCGAAGAGATACGCCGTTTGAACCCCGATACAAAGATAGAACTACTTATTCCTGACTTTATGGGAAAGGCTGACCTCATACGACAAGTCATGGCAACACACCCCCACGTAGCAGGACACAACATGGAGACAGTGCGTCGCCTCACACCATCAGTACGCTCCGTGGCACGCTATGAACGCAGTTTAGAAGTACTGAGAGAGATAGCCAACTGTGGTATCACTGCCAAGACAGGATTTATGCTCGGTTTAGGTGAGACCCACGAAGAAATCTTAGAGACAATGGACGATATTCTTTCAACTGGCTGCCAACGCCTTACACTCGGTCAATATCTCCAACCTACTGCCGAACACCTGCCTGTTAAAGCCTATATCACACCCGAAAAGTTTGCAGAGTATAAGCAAATAGCATTAGACAAAGGCTTTAAGCACGTGGTTAGTGGTCCGCTCGTTCGTTCGTCTTATCATGCTGCAGAAGGGGTTTAGGTCATTGCTTTCACGAAGGAGGATGTGAAGGCTCAATAAAAAAAGGATGGTATTGGGCTTATTAGACCAATTAGCCTAATAAGCCCAATTACTCCTATCATCATAACAAAAAGTAGGGATGCACGCTCGTGTATCCCTACTTATATTTAAGAAATATCTTGATTGAACTTATCTTATTCCGTAATCTGAACCGTTGCACGACGGTTGAAAGAGATAGGAGACAAAGGTCTCTACTCCACCCTTACCAACAGTCGTAATCTTATTGTTCTCAATACCCATCTTAACAAGTTCGTTAGCAACAACTGTTGCACGACGCTCAGACAGTTTTTGGTTGTAATCAGCAGAACCTGTTGCGCTGTCAGCATAACCAGTCACAAGGAGGTTGTTATTATTGTCCTTAGCATACTTCGCCAATGCCTGTACGTTTACGAGGTCTTTCTGAGAAGCAATCGTAGACTGATTGATTTCGAAGAAGACTGAAACAGGAGTTGTCACCAACTGCTTCACAGACTCTGAAACGGTCTCAACTGGCTTCTGATTTGCCAATTCATTACGAAGACGTGCATTCTCTTCCTCTGCATCCTGAAGGCGTGCATTCAGTGCATCGAGAGCCGCCTGATGCTGTGTATTGATAGCTTCCATATCTGGACTCTTCTTCCAAGTACCCTTACCAATATTGAAGTTCAAACCAATTTCTGCATAAAGATTATTATCGTGTGACTCCCATCCACGACGCTCATTGTTTGCGTATGCAGCACCATCGAGATCACCTTCATAACGGTTCCAACCAGCTTCAAGATAGACACGCATTCCCTTGCTCACCTTCCAAGAAGATTGAAGACCTGCGCTCAGTCCCATTGCATAACGGTTAGCCGACATAGAACGGCCAACACCTGCACCAGCAAAAGGAATCAGATTCCAAACACGGTTCTCATTGTAACCGCAAAGGAGGTTGCTCAGATTGAACATTACCTGCTCCTGTGCAATCCAATACTTATTACTGTTATCAAGCTGAGAAGCAGGATTGCTGTCAGCACCGACACGCTTTCCCCAGATACCCTTGTATCTTCGTACGAAGACCGATACCCGGTGTGAACCACTTACCAATGGCAAAAGCTGCACCCGGCTTTGAACGGAAGTCCTTCAACGGACTAATAGCAGCATCACGCCCATGCTCTTGGTTAGAATACCATGCGTTCCAGTCTGCACCAAGTTGTACAAACCAGTTGCTCCAAAACGAGTTTGTAGCAACGCTATACTTCTCAGTGAGAACCTCATCTTGCGCAAAACTGGTCATAGATACACCAGCCAATGCCAAAACTATCAATAACTTTTTCATAATCTTATTATTTAACGATCTTAACCTATTCTGCTTCTTTATTGCTGACAGTGATTACCAGCAATACTAAGTTTGTTCACAAAGATAATAATTAAAATCTATCAGGGTCTGCTTTTTTCTAAAAAATACTATTTATTTAACGTTGAACATTAATCTTAAGTTACTGCTGTATTATAAACGATAAGGTGGCACATTCCTCTTATTCAGTCGTTCTCTTAAAGAAAGAATATCGTATTGAGTTAATAAAACTAACATCAAATTGACTCCATTTTTAGCAATATTTAGAAAGATTCTACCATCAGCACCATTGGTGTTAACCGACAGCACAACATGTGCTAAGCACCAACACGACATGTGCGGGGCATCAACACGCAGGCTAAAGATAGGAAGAAAGGGGCATTATACTCATCATGATGAAGAGAGTAAAATACTAATATCTAAACAGTTTAGCTATTAACACAAACAATAAGCCCTATTAAGCCGATTGGGCTAATAGGGCTTTATAAGGCAAACAGTCATAAAAGAGACTATCAACTATCGAAAAGATGTTCAATATCCTGCTGCTTCATAATCGCAATCACGGGTTCGCCAGAAGGCGTGTAGTTGACATTACTACAAGCAAAGAGTTCGTTGACAATATTATCCATCTCCATACTACTCAGCACCTGACCTTGCGGTATGGCTGCATTACGTGCAAGACTCAATGCCAAAGCTTGGTCGATTTCTTCCTTCGCACTCGTTCCGCTCTCCATTGCCGAAGCTACCATGTCATTGATAAGCGCAACGACATTCAGTCCTTCTATACCTGCAGGAACGCCATTAACAGCATAACTACCACCACCAAGGCTATCGAGTTGGAAGCCCATCTCAGCCATTTCAGGCAGAATCTGGTCGAGAACCACTTGATCGGAAACGGAGAACTGAACCATCTCTGGGAAGAGTACTTTCTGAGAATGTACCTTATGTTCAGACAACTGGCGCAAATACTCCTCATAGAGAATACGAATATGCGCACGATGCTGGTCGATAATCATAAGTCCCGACTTCACAGCTGTCATGATATAACAGCCCTTATACTGATAATGAGAAGGTGCCTTGTCTTCTATCAACGATTCTGCTGCGGACTGTGTAGCTGCTGAAGGGATGATCGTTCCTTCCTCAACAGTATTGCTTATAGTACCCAAGCTACTGCTTATCATCTCCTCCTCATGCTGTTCAAAGAGTTTTGACTGACGGATTTCACCACCAGTACCCAAATCAGCATAGAGTTCTTCCCATCCATCTGGAACAGAAGGTTTAGCAGGTTGAGATGTCTGTTTGAAAGGGTTATAGGCAGGATTGAAGTCTACCTTTGGTGCAGACATTCCGACATTGGGATTGAACACAGGAATATCAGGTTTTCCCTCCGTATCAAAGTCAATGGAAGGAATATCATTAAAGCGTCCTACAGCCTCCTTTACAGCTGCAAGCAAAATCTGCCAAATAGCCTGTTCGTTCTCAAACTTTATCTCAGTCTTTGTCGGATGAATATTCACATCAATATTCTCTGCTGGTACATCGAAGTAAAGGAAGTAAGGCACCTGCTCTCCTTGCGGAATAAGTCGGTCGAAAGCCGTGATAACAGCCTTATGGAAATAAGGATGTTTCATATAGCGATTGTTGACGAAGAAATACTGATGGGGTGCTTTCTTACGTGCAGACTCTGGCTTACCAACAAAGCCATGGATATGACAAAGACTCGTGTCAACATCTATCGGCAGAAGATCCTGATTGAGACGCTTACCAAAAACCTCCACAATACGCTGACGATAGCTACAAGCACGCAAATTGAAAAGTTCTGTACCATTGCTGTGCAGTGTGAAGGATATCTGTGGATAGACCAACACGATGCGCTCAAAGGCAGTAATAATATTATTGAGTTCGGTAGTATTCGACTTTAAAAACTTACGTCGAGCAGGTACGTTGAAGAAGAGATTTTCTACCAAGAAATTACTTCCCACAGGACAAGAGCAAGGCTCCTGACCCGTAAAGCGACTGCCAGCAATAGACAGGTGTGTACCCAAATCCTCGCTCTCCATACGGGTCTTTAATTCAATCTGAGCCACTGCGGCAATAGAAGCCAGTGCCTCTCCACGGAAACCCATCGTACGAAGAGAGAGAAAAGGTCGTCAGCCTTACGAATCTTGGAAGTGGCATGACGCTCAAAAGAAAGGCGTGCGTCCGTCTCTGACATACCCTTTCCATCATCGATTACCTGAATAGAAGTGCGGCCAGCATCTACCACCAACACATCAATATGCGTTGCTCCGGCATCAATGGCATTCTCCACCAACTCCTTAATAACAGAGGCTGGACGTTGGATAACCTCACCGGCTGCAATCTGGTTGGCTACACTGTCTGGTAAAAGTTGTATAATATCACTCATGAATGATTCTATAAAGCAATAAATAAAAAAATAAGGTAAGAAGAGCAATGATACCTGCCGAAAGAATCAACGACACCCACATTGCCGTAAAACGATTACCTCTATGGCGCAACACTTCTGGCTTCAGAGAACCACTAATTTTGCGCTGTAACTCCTCCCGATACTCACCCTCAGGCACCTCTTCACCATTCAATTCACGCCGAGCACGCTGCTCTATATCATTGAGCAGTTCCTTACGTTCGTCCACATACATATATTCATGATGGAAACGACGGGGGCGTGATGATTGAAAGAATAGCATTATTTATTGTGGAGTATTACTTAATAAAACGTCAAATGGGTCTGTATATAAGACCCAAAGACGTCATTCTATTTGCTGACGAGGTGGTAAAGACACCCTTGCATTACGTACGGTTGCACTCGTCTTACGTGGTGCAAGGCGGAAGATATCGTTCTTATCCTTAGGTCGTGCCTCATCGAAAAGTTCGAAGCGAGGCAGTGTTAACTTGTCGGGTGGTATCTGTGTCATCGGACTAATAACGCCATTCGACTTCGACATCCATATCTTCTGTAGCTTTCGAACAGGTGAGATAAACATCCTAAGCGTATCTGTTTCTGTATAATTATGCCCAATGAGTGTACTATCTTTATCGGTATGATAGAAGACAACTTCAACATTTCCCCAAGCATCAACACGACGAATAGCACCATTGACAAAGTCGGCACGCATATCCTTAGAGGATATCTGATTATAGTATTTGCCTTCAGGAAGTTTTTCAATAGAGAAAGCATTGCCATAAACAAACGCCTGACGGATGGTTGAGTCGTTCATATATGCCTTAATAGAATCGCCCACCAACTGACGTGTACCACTCCACACAATAGGATAATCATACATCGTCAGGCAGGAGTCCTTGCTATTAGCAACCATAAAACCGCACACCGCCTGCACATCTGTACGATAAGCGCGAACATTGTTCACACCATATACCTCACGATACATCTGTGGAGTATTCATGTGGAAACCCTTCATACTAATAGTATCAGCATGAACAAAGAGCGTATCACCTTGCGAAAAGTCCTTTGCCACAGGGCCAGGATTACCACCAAAGGCTATCGCTGCAGAATCAGTATAATGGAGATAATCACCATAGAAAGCGTGCTTGCCCTTATAATCAATGTAATAGACGTTACCCTCACCAGTTCCCTCGTGTGTATTACTATTGTAGGTAAGGTCGCGACCAGTAATAGTGCGCTGCTTTAACTTGTCCACAATCTTCACATTGCCACGTCCAGCACTATAACCACTCTTAGCATTGTAAGTCACTTCATCACCTGTAATAACACGCTGTGCCTTACGGTCATCTATCTTAACATTACCACGTGCGTTACTATGACCAGTCTTCTCGTTATAGAACACATCCTGACCGATGATAGTGCGGTTGTTTGCCTTATCAACAATCTTCACATTACCATGGCCTTCTGCTTCTCCTGTTGAACTGTTATAGACAATATTATCGCCTTCAACATCCTGCTTTGGGGAGGTGATAGTAGAACGTCCATTAAGTTCCATCTGGTCGGTCTTGCTATTATAAGTACCATCATTTGTATACACCACTTCACCCTTAGCAGTTTTAATAACCGACTTACCAACAACATGAACAAGACCCGTCTCAGTATTACCATGCGCCTCAGGCGTTGTAATGCGATACTTAGGTGTAAACATCACAACGTCACCAAAGAAGTTGGCATCATGAGTTTCCGTATTATAATCACCTTGATCAGCAACAACCGTGTTACCATTGTAAACCAATGTACCACGTCCTCCGAAGTAATTAGCTACCTTAGAAGCCGTATTATAGTCCAAACTGTCACAGCGGAGAGACCTACCTGGCTCTCTTGCAACCACCTTTCCACGTGCATGGACCATCTGTGCAAAGCCATCATAATGTAGGCGTTGGCAGTCAAGAGTCACTCCACCTGGGCGAGTGATATGCACGCGACTGAAAGCTTTGAACCAATTAGACTTCTCATTGAAATAAGCACTATCGCACTTAAGCGTCATACCCTTATAACGGAAACGTACATCGCCTTTTGCAATCATCACATCAGGCATTTCCAACTGGTTATGACGCAGATTATCAGCATGGTCAATATAGAACTTATCTCCCTTCTTCTCCGTTACATTCTGTGCCCGAAGTGACTGGGATTGCCATAGCCCAAACAGGCATAGAATCATAGTAATCAAGATTCTATGCCCGCAAAATATATCTTTATACTTGTTGTTTATTGTCATTTAAGCCAACCTTCGTATTGGAAATTACAATTTCTATAACGAGGATTAATCCTCACATAAGTTTCCTTTACCTTCTTTACAACCCAATCATGCAGTACTTCCTTTCTGCGCTTAGCTGTAACAATATCGCGCATCGTCTGGAAGTCTTCTGTTATCGTTGCTCGGTGTTCAGGGATACGTGCTTTCAACTTCACGATAGCACAAACAACCTTACCACGAGAATTAACCATCTGGAATGGCATTGAAACCTCATCAACCTTCATCGTATCAACGACACGAGCCACCTCTGTTGGCAGTTCCTTCATCTTAAAACGTGAAGTGCGAGTGTTCTCTACAGAGTTAACCATCAATCCATGGTTATTCTTCGTATCTTTATCATCTGAGAGATAAGCCGTAGCATCCTCAAATGTAAACTTACCATTTCTGATATCCCTACCAATAGAATCCAAACGCTCCTTAGCAGCGTCAATAGAAGCCATTGATACATTTGGTTTCAGAAGAATATGGCGGACATTCACCTTATCACCACGACGGTCAACAAGCTGAATAATATGATAACCAAAATCACTCTCTACAATCTTTGAAATCTTCTTTGGGTCAGTAAGATTAAAGGCTGCAGCAGCAAATGCAGGGTCGAGCACACCACGTCCCATATAACCTAACTCGCCACCTTGACGAGCCGAGCCTGGGTCTTCTGAGTAAAGACGTGCTAATGTTGCAAAAGAAGTTTCACCCTTTGTCACACGGTCCGTATAGTCACGTAGCTGATTTTTGATACGATTTACCTCTTCAACTTCTACCTTTGGAGTCTGTGTAAGTATTTCCACCTCAACCATTGTTGGTATCATTGGAATACTATCTACTGGTAACTTTTTGAAGTATTCACGTACCTCAGCAGGCGAAACTGTCACGTCGCTGACCAGATTCTGTTGCATCTTCTGCACAAGCAGACGATTCTTATAATCGTCATGCAGGTCTTGGCGAATCTGTGTCATACTCTTGTTCTGGAATTCTTCAAGCTTCTCTCTTGAGCCAATTTGTGGTAAAGAAATCCAATAGTTAATCTGATCATCTATACCACGTGCAATCTCAGACTCGCTCACCTCAACACTATCAAGGGCTGCCTGATGGAGGAAAAAGCTTTTTGAACAGCTATCTGTTCTGGTAGAATACACTCAGGGTCACCATCCCACTTTCATGCCTTCAGCCTCGCTTTGTAATCTCATTATCTCAACCTCAGACTTCAAGATAGGTTCGTCACCGACTACCCAAATAACCTCATCAACAACACTGTTTGGTTTTTCTACGGTAGCAGTCTCAGTCTTTACAGAGTCTGACAGAACAACACGACCGCTTGTACGGAATGCACCAGCATGCAGACCCATTGCCGTGAGAACTGTTCCTGCGAGCAGGACTATAGTCTTTCCTTTATTTATCTTTCATTGAAATGCTGTATTATCTTAATGCTTATTGACTGTTGAAAGAACCTTCTTATCAACAACTACTTTATACTTCTTGCGCAATGCTTCTACCCATGCCTTCTCAAGTTCCTCCTGATAGTTGGATACAACGAGGTCGCGCACATCTTCCATACCCTCTGGAGCCTTTATCTTCTTACCGAAATACGGCATCAATAGGGATATCCGTTAACTGGCTTTTACAGTCGTCTTCGCACCGAAAGATTTCACGGTCTACCAATGCGTTATCACCCTTTCGGAAGATTCCCTTCTCCACACGAATACGGATAGTATTGTCAGCATTGAACTTATCACGCAGTTTTTCTGCCCACTGATTGAAAGGTACATTCTTCACACATGCCTTCACAGCCTCAACATCTTCCTTTGTCTTCACGTGATAGGCAATACCCTTAAAACGTGGTTCAGTCCACTTATATTGTTTCTTATGCTTACGGAAATACGCTTCAAGTGCCTTTTCGTCCTTAGCAGCCTTATCCCATACCTCACGATTACTCATTTCAATCATCAGCAAACCGTCATAATACTCACGGATAAGATTCTTCATACTTGCATCTTTATCCTCCAAAGAAGCGAGTTTTCTATCAAGCAGTTGTTCCTGTGTGATAGTCTTTCCCTCACTCTCTACAATTGAATCGAGTTTCTGGTCGATGATCTGCTCACGCAAACCTTGCATCTCGATATACTGCATGATATCTGAACGAAGTGTTTCGTAAGTAGGGAAACTCTCACGACCACCCATCTTGATGATATGATAACCAAAAGGTGAAAGTACAGGAGTACTTATCTCACCTGGCTTCAAGGCAAACAATGCTTTCTCAAACTCTGGCACTGTCTGTCCTTTCTGAAGATGTAACAACTCACCACCATTCATGGCAGAGTTAACGTCTGTAGAATATTTCTTAGCAAGTTCAGCAAAGTCTGCACCACCACGAAGAGCATTATAGAGAGAGTCTGCCAACTGCTTTGCTGCTTCTGAAGCTTCCTTATCAGCATTCTGATACAAACCAATGAGAATATGTGCACAATTCCACATACCACCATTAGCCTCTACCTGCTGCTGTGCTTCACGATAAAGTTTACGTCCTTCCGCCTCAACGTCAGCATCTGTGATGAAGGTTGGGCGCACCTGCTGGTTACGATAGCTGAGGAACTCCTTTTTAAAAGAGCTGAGCGTATCAAGTCGTACATCGAGTGCGGCTTGAACTTTCAGTTTATAATTGATAAAGAGGTCAACATACTCGTCTACACTCTTCTTATCAATTACCCCTTCAGCATTATTTTTATTATACGAATACTCAAATTCCGAACGGCTCACTGGCTGTCCGTTAATAGTCATTATCGTTGGGTCAGTCTGCCCGTATGCCATTGTCGACGAGAGCAGAAGAGCTGACAAAATTACTTTGAAACTCATTGTTATTATTTTAACGCAGGGACCCTCTCCCCTGAAAAACAGGGAAGAGGGCGAACGATTTATCGTCTTTTAATATTATTCTGGACGTGAATAGTTTGGTGCCTCACTGGTAATAGAAATATCATGTGGATGACTCTCCAACACACCAGCGTTGGTAATACGAGTGAACTTAGCATTATGCAAGTCTTCGATAGAAGCTGCACCGCAGTAACCCATACCCGAACGAAGACCACCGACGAGCTGATAGATAACTTCCTGAACAGTTCCTTTGTAAGGAACACGACCAGCGATTCCCTCTGGAACAAGTTTCTTAACATCGCCAACATCGTTCTGGAAGTAACGATCACGTGAACCATTCTTCTGCTCCATAGCCTCTAATGAGCCCATACCACGATAGCTCTTGAACTTACGTCCGTTGAAGATAATTGTATCACCAGGTGACTCTTCTGTACCAGCAACCAATGAACCAACCATTACGCTGCTACCACCTGCTGCCAATGCCTTAACAACATCACCAGAGTAACGCAGACCACCATCAGCAATCAATGGCACGCCTGTACCTTCTAACGCCTTGCAAACATCATAAATAGCACTCAGCTGTGGCACACCAACACCTGCTACGACACGTGTTGTACAGATTGAACCCGGGCCGATACCTACCTTAACAGCATCAGCACCATTATCAACCAAGAACTTTGCAGCCTCTCCTGTCGCAATGTTACCCACTACAACATCGAGGTTAGGGTAGGCAGCCTTCACATCATGCAATTTACCAATCACACCTGCAGAGTGTCCGTGAGCAGTATCAATAACGATAGCATCAACACCAGCAGCAACAAGTGCTTGTGCACGCTCCATTGTATCGCCTGTCACACCAACTCCAGCAGCAACACGAAGACGACCCTTCTCGTCCTTACATGCCATTGGCTTATCCTTGGCTTTGGTAATATCTTTGTAAGTAATCAAACCAACGAGACGATTCTCACGGTCGACTACTGGCAATTTCTCAATCTTATTTTCCTGCAAAATGTGCGCAGCTGCAGTAAGGTCTGTCTGCTGATGAGTTGTAACAAGATTCTCCTTGGTCATCACATCGTCAATGAGCTTATCCAAATGACGCTCAAAACGAAGGTCACGATTGGTAACAATACCCACGAGATGATTCTCCTCATCTACTACAGGAATACCACCGATATGGTAGTCTGCCATCATCTCAAGTGCATCCTTTCACAGTACGACCCTTAAGGATAGTAACTGGATCATAAATCATACCATTCTCAGCTCGCTTCACGATAGCTACCTGACGTGCCTGGTCTTCGATGCTCATATTCTTATGAATCACACCGATACCACCTTCACGCGCAATCGCTATTGCCATAGAACTCTCCGTAACGGTGTCCATAGCTGCTGTAACGAAAGGTACATTAAGATCAATGTTACGTGAAAACTTGGTTTTCAAGACCACCTCTTTGGGCAGTACTTCTGAATAAGCCGGAATTAAAAGGACGTCATCGTAGGTTAAGCCGTCCATCATGATTTTGTCTGCAACAAATGATGACATAATTGTATTTTAGAAATTTATTGCATGCAAATTTAGCAATTAAAAATCAAACAGACTGGCTTTTTTTCCAGTTTTTTTCTCACACCTTATTAAAAAGTATTTAATATTTATTCCTTAACATACTCCCTGCTTTTCGACAGTAACTATAAAACATCAAGTACAAATCCATACTCGCCAAAAGTCTATACATCGACAATAATCTCCTCATTATCAATCAATAATAAGCAAATATAGATTATATCAATTAGTACATAGATTTTATCTGTTGTGGTAGATTGAAAAACCCACTAACTTTGCAAACGAAAACAAGAAACAACAATTTAAAAACATATTCAAGATGAAAAGATTAGAAGTATTAGGATTAAACGAAAAGAAAGTAGAAAACGTAGTAAATGAACTTTCAGTTTTGCTGGCAGATTTTCAGGTATTCTACAGCAACCTCCGTAATTTCCATTGGAACGTGAAGGGACATGGTTTCTTTGTATTGCATAGCAAGTATGAGGAACTTTACAACGATGCAGCAGAGAAGGTTGATGAGGTAGCAGAGCGTATCCTTCAGTTGGGTAGTACTCCAGAGAGTCGTTTCAGTGTATATCTGCAAACATCTGAAATCAAAGAGGCTGACGTTGTTAGTTGCAGCAAAGAGGCTCTCGACTTGCTTCTCGATTACTACAAGACACTGATTGCTCGTGAGCGTAGAATCATTGACCTTGCTACTGAGGCACACGATGACACAACAGTTTCATTGATAAACGACTTCCTCGTTGGCCAGGAAAAGACAGTTTGGATGCTCGTTGCTGTTAACTCACAGAGTTGCGCAGAATAATACAAGAACATTGAATAAATAGCCAAGAGGCTGAATCAGAAGTAGAAATGCATGCCATAGGCATTTGTCAGAAGGCTTTAATCGAAGAATTTGACTAAACTCGTACCAGCCTTCAATAGCCACTGACCACTTTCTGATTCAGCCTCTTTCTTGATTTAGCTACATGGTAAACAAAAAAAAATTTAAGAACTTTCTGACAAATATATCCCATGTTAGTTTGCCATCATCATCTTAAAATATTCTTTATACTAACACATTAGCGTTCTATATTCCCATCTTCAGATAACATATTATCGCTCCGCACATGTCGTGCTAACGCTCCCGCACATATCGTGTTGTTGGTAAACACCATTAGTGCTGAGTGCTAAACACCTTGCAATATATTGCCGAAAACGAAAGCTCAACTTACTACTTTTCACCAGCGTAACTACCCTACCACCAAAGCAAAATCGAAGTCCCTAAAGCATTCGCAATTTGCATAAAAGTAGAAAGCTGCATATCACTGTTTCCACGCTCAATATTTGAGATATACTCTCGTTTCTTACCTATCTTATCCGCCAACTGCTGCTGTGTCATCTTCTGCTGCTTGCGCTGTTCCTTTAGCAGTTCTGCATAATAGTAAGCCTTGGCACGTGCCTCAAACTCTTCACGTTCAGGCGATCCAGGCTCCCCATATTTCTCTGTTAAGCGTTCAGAAGAGCTGCGTAACTTTGCTAACTTATTTTTCATCTAACTTTATCATATCTTATTCCTCCATATAATTTCTCCAACAATCTATAAGCCTTTGCTTTATCTCACGTTTATATTGCTTTCGTATCTTTCTTTAGAAAAGAATTAAGATACAAGACCTTTGTTGCTTGCATAAAACTGGTAGCATTCACCTGCAAAATAGAATTGTGCGATACTCATTACTACCCTAAAGAGATACGTGCTCTCATAAAGTTCTGTATTCTCTAAATGCTTCACATAATTCTTCTTTACGACATCTTGTGTCTTTGATAATATGCTCCACATAATCATATTTCTCTTTAGTTTTTTTGAATCCAAGCCTGCATAATAGGCTTCATACTCTGTTGAGTAGATGACTTTCTCTTACAACTTTATCCATAAGCAAAGGTAACAAATAGATTACATATATCCAAATAAATGGAACGAATTAATTACATTATTAAGATTTATAAAAAGAATTACGGTTAACAATAAATAGATTAAGACTCAGAGGTTTGTATTCAGATCATAGATTAAAAGATTTTCTGTTACATGCTGTAGGGATACACAAACTGTGTGTCCCTACAGATAAAGAGCTATACACCCATTAATAATGATGTATTGTATTAGTTAGCCATCTCTGACAAGAACTTGATACGCACAAGACGAATTTCCTCTTCGCTATAGTCGCTATCTAATTCTTCCATTGCAGCATCAAGACTATCAGTCTCGCTATCCATAAAGTAGTCGTAGATATCGTCTATCTGGTCCTCATCATACACCTCATCAAGGAAAGTAGTCGATATTGAGTTTTGTTCCACTATAAACAATCTCTTCTATCTTTGTCAGCAGGTCATCAAAGTCGAGTCCCTCAGCTGTAGCGATGTCATCAAGCGGAAGTTTTCGGTCGATACTCTGGATAATCTTTACCTTCTGCATCGACTTCTTTGCAACTGTTCTGACGCGCAGCTCTTCTGGTCGTTCAATATTATTTTCCTCGCAATGCTGCTTAATCAGTTCACAGAACTCCTTTCCATAACGCTTCGCCTTACCAGCACCAACGCCTTGAATATTTTGTAGTTCCTGTTCGTTGATAGGATACATCATCGCCATTTGTTCCAAAGAAACATCTTGGAAGATAACGTAAGGAGGTATCTCTAACTTGCGAGCAATCTTTTTACGAAGATTCTTCAACATAGAGAAGAGTTCTGGATCCAGAACTGCAGTACCCATCATTGGCTCATCATCCTCATCCTCATCCTTAAATTCGGTATCCATAACTATCATAAATGACTCTGGCGACTTCAAGAATCGCTTACCAGCAGCTGTTAGTTTTAACAGACCGTAGTTCTCTACATCTTTCTTAAGATAACCAGCCAAAAGTGCCTGACGCACGACTGGATTCCAAATCTTTGGATTCTCATCCTCGCCTTCTCCGAATTCGTCTAACTCATCATGCTTATGGTCTTTCTGATCGTCAGTAGCTCTGCCACGTACAAAGTCGATAACATATTCCTGACGGAAGTTCTCCTTCAGGGTCTTCACAGCATTAAGAACAATAAGGAGTTGTTTCTGACCTTCAATCTTTCGTCTTTGGATGAAGACAGTTATCGCACATAGCACAGTTACACTTTGGATAGTCCTCACCAAAGTAATGTAGCAACATCTTTCTACGGCAGACAGATGACTCTGCATAAGCTTCTGTCTCTTGTAACAATTGACGACCGATATCTTGTTCTGCAACAGGCTTTCCCTCCATAAACTTCTCCAGTTTATTGAGGTCTTTCTTAGAATAGAACACAACACAGATGCCTTCTTCTCCATCACGTCCAGCTCGTCCAGTCTCTTGATAATAACCTTCAAGGCTTTTCGGGATATCATAGTGTATTACAAAAGCGTACGTCTGGCTTTGTCAATACCCATACCAAAAAGGCTATCGTTGCCACAATAATATCCAACTCTTCCATGAGGAAGTCGTCCTGTGTCTTAGAGCGTGTCTCAGAATCGAGTCCTGCGTGATAAGGAGCAGCCTTAATATCATTAGCTTGCAAGATAGCAGCTAACTCTTCCACCTTCTTACGTGAAAGACAATAGATAATACCACTCTTACCTGTATGCTGCTTAATAAACTTGATGATTTGCTTGTTTGTATCGTCATCTCCCTTCTTCGGACGTACCTCATAATAAAGGTTCGGACGATTGAAAGAGCTTTTGAACTCGGCACAATCCTCAATACCTAAGCTACGTACAATGTCCGTACGCACCTTATCGGTAGCCGTTGCAGTCAAAGCAATGACTGGAGCAGTACCAATCGTTTCAATAGCACAACGAATCTTACGATACTCTGGTCGGAAATCATGTCCCCACTCCGAGATACAATGTGCCTCATCAATAGCGTAGAAACTGATCTTCACTGACTTCAAGAACTCCATATTCTCTTCCTTGTTCAAGGACTCTGGAGCAACATAAAGTAGTTTTGTACGACCAGAAACGATGTCTGCACGTACTTGATCGATTTCGGCTTTCTTCAAAGAAGAGTTGAGATAGTGTGCTACACCATCCTCCTCGCTGATTCCATTGATAACGTCCACTTGGTTCTTCATCAATGCAATAAGCGGAGAAACGACAATCGCCGTTCCCTCCATAATCAATGAAGGGAGTTGATAGCAAAGACTCTTTCCACCACCGGTAGGCATCAGTACGAAAGTATCGTGTCCGTCAAGAAGATTACGGATAATAGCCTCCTGATCGCCTTTGAATTTATCAAAGCCAAAATAGTGTTTTAGTTTTTCGGTAAGATTGACTTCTTGTGTCATGTTAATAGCTGGGTATTTTCCGATTCTTTACGGTTTCTGTAGAAATTACACAGCCTACTGACGCGAAGGATTCCTCACATCAGTAGGCTGTATATATAGGTTTTATGAGACTGTATTCGATTTCTGAATATGAGCCTTATCAAGTTGTTGACGAACATATTCTTCCGTCACCTCAAATGACTTTATGCGTCGTGAAGGTACGTCGAACATAGCATCCATCATCACAGCCTCAACGATTGAACGCAATCCACGGGCTCCAAGCTTATACTCTACACCCTTGTCTACGATGTAATCAAGTGCTGCTTCGGTGAAAGTCAACTCAATGCCATCCATCTTGAACAACTTTATATACTGCTTCACGATAGAGTTCTTTGGCTCAACAAGAATCTTACGCAATGCCTCGCGGTCAAGCGGATTAAGATAGGTAAGCACTGGCAAACGTCCAATAATCTCAGGAATAAGACCAAATGACTTCAAGTCTTGAGGAAGGACATACTTCATCAAGTCGTTCTTATCTATCTTTGCAACGTTCTGCACAGAGTTGTAACCAACCGTGTGCGTATTCATTCGCTGTGCTATCTTACGCTCGATACCATCGAATGCACCACCACAAATGAAGAGGATATTACGAGTATCAACGTGAATGTAATCCTGATCAGGATGCTTACGACCACCCTTTGGCGGCACATTGACCATTGTTCCCTCCAAGAGTTTCAGCAAACCCTGCTGTACACCCTCACCGCTTACATCACGAGTGATGCTTGGATTATCGCTCTTACGCGCAATCTTATCAATCTCATCGATAAAGACAATACCACGCTCAGCAGCAGGAACGTCATAATTAGCAACCTGCAAAAGACGTGAGAGAATACTCTCTACGTCCTCACCTACGTATCCAGCTTCTGTGAATACGGTTGCATCAACAATCGTGAAAGGCACATCAAGGAGTTTTGCTATGGTGCGAGCAAGCAATGTCTTACCCGTACCTGTAGAACCAACCATGATGATATTGCTCTTCTCAATCTCTACACCATCATCATCCTTTGGCTGTTGTAAACGCTTATAATGGTTATAAACAGCCACAGCAAGATAGCGTTTCGCCTCATCCTGACCAATGATATATTCGTCAAGATACTGCTTGATTTCCTTTGGTTTAGGAACCTTCTTGAGTTTGAAAGCCTCGCCATCGCCACTCTGATCCTGTGCCAATGCACCTGTCTGCATGACGATATTATAAGCCTGCTGTGCACATTCCTCACAGATATAGCCGTTCAAGCCTGTGATAAGGAGCTTTACTTCCTTCTCACCCCGACCACAAAAACTACATTTCTTTTGGGGCATTATTATCCTTTACTTTACTTCTTCCGAAGCGTTATTTACTGGTTTTCTCATCAAAACCTCATCAATCATACCGTACTCCTTAGCCTCTTCTGAAGTCATCCAGTAGTTACGATCACTGTCGTTCCAAACCTTTTCGAATGGTTGATGAGAATGTTCGCTGATGATGTTATAGAGTTCTTTCTTGAACTTCTGAATCTCGCGTGCCTCAATCTCAATATCAGACGCCTGACCCTGTACTCCACCTAATGGCTGATGAATCATCACACGACTATGCTTCAAGGCAGAACGCTTACCCTCCTTACCTGCAACGAGCAATACGGCAGCCATAGATGCAGCCATACCTGTGCAGAGTGTAGCAACGTCACTGGAGATAAATTGCATAGTATCATAGATACCTAAGCCCGCAGTAACACTTCCACCAGGAGAGTTAATATAAATAGATATATCCTTACCTGGGTCAACAGAATCCAAGTAAAGCAGCTGTGCCTGAATTGTATTGGCTGAATAGTCATCCACCTGAGTACCGAGGAAAGATGATTCTCTCCATCATCAGACGTGAGAAGACATCCATCTGAGTCACATTCAGCTGACGCTCCTCAAGGATATATGGGTTAAGATACTGTGCCTGTGCTCTCATCACGTCATCAAGCACCATACCATTCATCCCAAGATGCCCTGTAGCATACCTTCTAAAATCGTTCATTGTTTTCCTTTCTTATAATTTATATATGACAAAAAATAGAGGTTATCGACCTCCCTTATCGTTGTCATCTATACAAACACCATGCCACTCAGAGCGACATTCGCCTGCATATCTAAAGCAAAGATAAGCAAAAAAATCGATAACCTCTATATATAAAGGAAGATTTTTCTAAAAATATTACTCGCTTACAAGTTTGTTGAATTCCTCAAGACTTACTGTCTTTACGTTCAATTTAACAACCTCCTTGATAGCCTCAGCAAGCTTACGATCGAGAGCTGCCTCAACGAATGAATCAACATTCTCACGCTTCTTCAGCATCTCATCAGCATAACCATTCAAGTAATCCTCTGGTACGTTAGTCATACCATACTGAGCAAACTGTGCACGTGCCATCTGACGAGCGCTCTCGCGAACATCGTTATCATCAACTCTTGATATCGTGATCCTTAGCCAACTGCTCCTTAATCAGGTGCCATGTCAACTCCTTGATGCTCTGTGCATAGTTCTTCTCTACGAAACTCCTCACCCTTATCTGGGTTGTTTGCCAACATGATGCGCTTCAAAATAGCGTCTGGGATAAGTCAGTTCACCAACCTTCTTCTCGCAGTAAGCGCGGAGGTCCTGAATGAACTTGTAGTTAGAATCACCCTTCAACTGCTCTGCCAAACCATCAGCAATAGCCTTACGGAAAGCTGCTTCATCCTTAATATCAGCATCCTCACCATAAACACTCTTCCAAAGCTCTGCATTGTTCTCAGCCTTAACGAAGCGTGAGATCTCTGTAATCTGATAAGAGAAGTTACCCTTGTGCTCAGCAACCTCCTCTTTCTTAATCTTCAAGAGTGAAGAAACCTCGATATCGTTATCAGGATAAGCTGCTGTTGGGTTAAAGATAATGATGTCACCAAGCTTTAGCACCATCGAAGAGCTTTCTTCTGATCCTCAACCTTGATGTACTGTGGCATCAATGATGCACCCTCAACGGTGATACCACCCTCGAGTGTATTTCCATTCTCATCCAACTCACGGAGGTCACCCTTCAACATATCACGCTGCTCTGGATCGAACACCTCAGCCTGCTCATAGTGACCAGAACGGCTCTGGAACATCTCAACCTGCTGATCGATCAACTTATCATCAACAGCAATCTCGTAGTAGTCAATCTTGTTCTTGCCATTCAGCTCAATCTTGAACTCTGGAGCGATAGCAATATCAAACTTGAACTCGTAAGGAGCTGGCTTTCTCCAAGTCTACTGCCTCTTGAGACTCAGAACCCATTGGCTGACCCAACATCTGAATCTTGTTATCAGCGATATATTTCTGGAGGTTCTCACCAAGAATCTTATTGATAACATCCATCTTTACCTGTGGTCCATACTGACGCTTAATCAGACCTACAGGCACCTGACCCTGACGGAAACCAGGAACGTTGGCACGCTTACGATAATCCTTGAGAGTTTTCTCTACCTCATCCTTGTAATCAGCTTCCTCAACAGTGATGGTCATCAAGCCATTCACTTTGTCGGGATTCTCAAATGAAATTTTCATCTTTGATGTTATATATTTATGTTTATTATTATTTATCAAAAGTATAAGTTCACAAGAGGGCGCAATTACCCCTTATAGACTTTGAAGTGCAAAGATACTTAAAAAATCGCATAACCTTATAATATATAAGTGGAAATTTGTTTTTTTAACCAAGATAATTGGCTACGAAAGGCTATAATTGGGTTTATTTTTCAATCAACAAAGCTGCTTACAGCCAACTCTTTTATAGTGTTTTTACCGTAAGCAGCTTTTTATTTTGCACTTACTCTTTATATCTGAAAAGCTCCTTTCTCGAATTATTTTTCATGAAAATAAATATTTATGGTCGTGAAGAAAAATATTTCTTTTTCATGAAAAAAAAATATTTTTCTTCATGAAAATAATTCGCAACTTACTTACTCTTGCATAAACAAAGGCGCAAAGAATACTTTATCTTTTGCGCCTTTCTGACAACTAATATAGCCTAACTAAAAGAGAGGAAATATTCCTCTTATAAACCATTCGCCTCTTCCTGCGCACGTTTACGCTGATCGAGCAACTGAAAGTCTTTCTTCTGAAGAACGAAGTCTGTACCGAGATATTTCTCCTTCACTATCTTATTGGCTGCCAATTCCTCTGGAGTTCCCTTGAAGAGGATGCGTCCTTCAAAAAGAAGATAGGCGCGGTCGGTAATATTCAGCGTCTCGTGTACGTTGTGGTCGGTGATAAGAATACCGATATTACGGAACTTCAAACGCCAAACGATGTGCTGAATATCCTCAACAGCGATAGGGTCGACACCTGCAAAAGGCTCATCAAGCATGATAAATTTTGGGTCGATAGCCAAACAACGAGCAATCTCACAACGACGACGCTCACCACCAGAAAGACGGTCACCGAGGTTCTTACGCACCTTTTCCAATCGGAATTCGCGAATCAGACTCTCCATCTTATCGATACGTTCCTGCTTTGACAGCTTTGTCATCTCCAAGACACTCATGATATTATCCTCCACACTCATCTTACGGAAGACACTCGCCTCCTGTGGGAGATAGCCAATACCAGCACGAGCACGCTTATATACAGGGAAATTGGTAATCTCCTGATCATCAATATACACATGTCCTTCATTAGGAACAACCAATCCCGTTGTCATATAGAACGACGTGGTCTTTCCCGCACCATTTGGTCCGAGCAATCCCACAATCTCACCCTGCTTCACATTGATGCTCACACCATTGGCAACAGTACGCTTTCCGTATCGCTTCACCAGTTTCTCTGTACGAAGAATACTTCCCTCGCCTTCTGGGCGCACAACAATATTATCTAACTCTGCGTTATCTTTCTCTTTTTCCAATTCTGGCATAATGATAATCTTTACAGAAACCACATAGAAGGAGAAAAGGCCCTGACATTCTCTTCTGTCCTCGCCTGTTTTCATTTCCACTATCGCTGCAAATTTACGAAATAAAAAGCAGATAGCTGTCAGTAAGAGACTAAATACTCTGCAAAGACACAAAAATATCATTAAACGAAAACAGCAGGATGACACCCCATCCTGCTGTCTGTATTTATCTAAGAGGCAATTGTAGCCGTCAATTTATCGCTTCACTTTCACATAATCACCTGATTCTGAACGTACAACATACACACCACGTTCCAGCTCTACCGTAGCAGGAACCTGACCCGTCCAGACCGTCTTGCCGTCAAAGCTGTAGACCGTTGCCCTCTGAGGTGTAGATGTATCAATGCGGCAGCCTGTCTCTGTAGCAGAAACACCGAATATAGATGCGTTGTCCTTCACCGTTGAAATACCAGTAGGATTCTTTTCCAGCTTAATCATATAAGTGCTGATAGTGTTCTTGCCTTTCACACCAATGCCTGGATAGCCACCGTTGGTCATCGTACAGTAGACACGTACAATGTTGTCCTCAGAAAGGCTGGCATCAAAGGTAAACTTTCCCGACTCACTTGTCATAAGAGCAGCAGGAACGTTCTGATAGCTCGCTGTCTCACTCGCCTTATATTTCCATACGAATTCCGTCCTCTCACGTGCTGTTGAGATACCACGGCTGAGGAAGAGGTCGGACAGGTCAACTGTCAGACCGCTGACCTTACTCTTCGGAACGAGATAAGAACCCTGTGATGAATACCTAAAATCCTCCAGCGGTGCATCTACAACGTAACGATCGGGTATCTGATCAAAGGCAAGTGCATTGCCACGGACGTCAAGCATCGTCAGTTCCTTCAGCATCTTAGCACCCTTAATACCACGGAGGCCCTTGTTCTTTGCAGGTAGGAGCACACAAGCGAGGTCAGGCGCGTGTTGTTTCTTACGTCCAACGTGTCAATTGAGGCACCCACGAAACCAATCTGTGACAGGTTCGGTGCGTCCCAGTTGTTCACCTTCTTCAGTGAGCCCTGTCCCAGAAGTGTAGGAGAAGCCTGCACAGACTTCATCATATCACTCTTTGGCAGAACGATTTCCTCTACACCTGTAAAGGTCAGCGTGAGTACTTCCAGGTTAGGACACTGCGCCACGTCTACCTTGTTATGCTTCTGCAAGTCAACGTAATCGACATTCAGGTTCTTCAATGCATCAGACTTTACCTCCAACACGCCGTTGACCTGCTTCTTCTGCACGATACGCAAAGTCACCAGTTTGTCAGCCGCTACCTCTATGGTTCTCTCACTTGTTGAGGGATGAACAAAGGTGTATTCGACCATCGTCAGGTTGCCATCTGTTGCCGCAGTGTAAGTCTTGACAGCCTCATTTGCTCCGAAATTGCAGACCAGAGGGGCATTGGCATCCGTACGGACGGCAAAAGATACATCAGTGGCATTCGGTGCAATACTTAAAACAACACGCTCATCTGGGATGGTCTGAGCTGATACCATTGTCACATAGCTTAGAAACAAAGCCGAAACGAGTAGTTTTTTCATCATACGCTTTTGTAAGTTAGACTTCCCTTGTACAGGGAAAGAAGTTATTTAAATTATATATTGAATGTTAACAAACGACTCCAGCTTCTCCAGCTTTTCCTCCAGACTGCAGAATTTCATCATAATATTACCACATTAAGTGATTTGACTGCAATATTAATAAAATCCTGAAACTTACACAAATAAAAAGCTATCAAATCAACAACAAACATTAAAAGATTTATATTATATCCGTCTACAACCGTCCGTTATATTTTATTTTTGCAAGAAATAACCAGCCTGACACTTGCAGAATAACAGTCGGATTATGCCGATTCACACCAAATCTCTATCAGAATAACAAAGAACAGGAAAGCTGGAAGGCTGACAAGCAAGCCTGGAAGGCTGCACTGTACAGGAACAACACCTCTGTCAAAAACAAAAAGATAAGCTGTAGACATCGAGAAATCAGCAATCTATCGTCCATAGCTGACCATTCACCATAGCAGAAATGAGAAAGATTTTATTAATTAATGTCTTTCTTTTCTCTTTCTGTGATATTTTGGTTAAATTTGCATTTTGAACATCAAATAGAAAGAACATGCTTTTATTCAAATGGCTGACAACATTCGGTAATTATCTGATATTGATGGGACGTTCATTCAGTCGTCCTGAGCGAATGAGAATGTTCCTAAAGCGATATGTTAAGGAGATGTCCCAGTTGGGTGTAGACTCAATCGGCATCGTGTTACTTATCTCTTTCTTTATTGGAGCAGTTATATGTATACAGATTAAACTCAACGTGCAGAGCCCTTGGATGCCACATTGGGTGTCGGGTTATGTGACACGAGAGATTATGCTTTTGGAGTTCTCCAGCAGTATTATGTGTTTGATTCTATCTGGTAAAGTGGGCTCAAACATTGCATCAGAGTTAGGAACCATGCGTGTGACACAGCAGATTGATGCCTTAGAGATTATGGGTATCAACTCTGCCAGCTACCTTATCCTACCAAAGGTATTAGGACTCATCACAATCATGCCATTCCTTGTTATCTTCTCTGCCGCAACGGGTATCATTGGAGCATACGCCACAGCCTACATCGGACATATCATCACACCTGTAGATTTGACCGCTGGTTTGCAACATGATTTCAATCCATGGTTTATGTGGATGAGTATCATTAAGGGATTCTTCTTTGCCTTTATCATTTCAAGTGTATCATCCTATATGGGTTACACCGTGAAAGGTGGAAGTGTTGAGGTCGGCAAGGCATCTACTGATGCAGTGGTCTGTTCAAGCGTACTGATTCTCTTCAGCGACGTTTTTCCTCACACAGATATTGAGTTAAACCTCCCCAACCCCTCCAAAGGAGGGTAGATTAGAGAGAATAAATCAACTCATAAAAGTTAATACAAACTAATTAATAAGCCCATCTTCCCCCACAAGTAAGCAGATTGGGCTCCCCTCCCTTCGGAGGGGTCGGGGGAGGCTCTATGATTGAAGTAAAACATCTATTCAAATCATTCGGCGACAAGGAAGTGCTGAAAGATATAAACACCGTTTTTGAAGACGGAAAAACAAACCTCATCATCGGACAGAGTGGTGCAGGTAAGACTGTTCTGATGCGTTCGCTCACTGGTCTTCTTGACCCTACTAAGGGCGAAGTACTTTATGACGGACGTAACTTTGTCAACATGACAAAGAAAGACCAGATTCTCATGCGCCGCGAGATGGGTATGATTTTCCAAGGAGCTGCCCTCTTCGATTCACTCACTGTTCTGGAAAATGTACGTTTCCCTTTGGACATGTTCTCAGACATGACCGCACAGGAACGTGACAAAAGAGCAATGGAATGTATTGACCGTGTAAACCTGACAGGGTCTGAACAAAAGTTCCCTGGTGAGATTTCTGGTGGTATGCAGAAGCGTGTAGCTATTGCAAGAGCTATCGTTATGAACCCAAAGTATCTTTTCTGTGATGAGCCAAACTCTGGACTCGACCCAAAAACCTCACTGGTCATTGATGAACTCTTAACAAGTATCACGCGAGAATTCAATATGACAACCATCATCAATACTCATGATATGAACTCTGTATTGGGAATTGGTGAGAATATTGTCTTCATTGCAGACGGAAGGAAGGAGTGGCAAGGTGATAAAAACTCTGTCATTACATCAGATAATGAGAAGCTAAACGACCTTGTCTTTGCTTCTGAACTCTTTAAGAAGGTAAAGAAAATAGAGAATAGTGGAGCACTCTAAATAGCCTACCTTTCCCTATAAGTTGTGAAGAAAAGGCTTTGATAGCATTTCTCCAACACTATCTACTTAATAGAAAAGTCCTCCCGCTTATTTGTTTCAACCCTCTTTTAGGACGAAACTAATAAGCGGGAGGACTTTTTTCACGCGCATATTGTAATGTTATCAGTACTTAGCACCATTGGTGCGGAGCATCAACACAACACGTGCGGAGCATCAACACAACGATTGAAGATGGTAAAGAAAGGAGCTACTGATAATGAAGTATTATCTCATCATCCACACTCCCTGCTTCTTTAGCATTGGAACAACAACCTGCTCGGTCGTCTTATCGCCATAATGAAACAGCAGAAAAAGCACTGGCAGTACTATCCTTTTCAGAGAAAAACAGATGATACGAAAGATACAGAATCAATTCCGTTATGCTCTGCCTTCTGCTGTTCAACAAACTGACGGAGGTTCGTCAAGAGTTGCTTTCGATAACTATCAGGCAACTTCTCTGAACGATTTTCACCGCCTAAGAAGGCATCATACTGACCTTTCAATAGTTGCTCGTAGTAGAGTTTGGCTGCACGACCAGCCAATTCTCCTTGATCTACCTCCTTATCTTACCACAAGCCACCCAATAAAGAAATGGCAAAGCGATAAAGAAGAGGAAACATTATTTTTCTTCATAGGCACAACTCCTACAGACTACTTCTGACGAATGAACACGTTGATTGGACAGCCATGCAGGTTCCAGTTCTCACGTATCTTGTTCTCCAAGAAACGACGATACTGCTCCTTAACATACTGTGGCAGGTTCGCATAGAATACGAAAGAAGGAATCTGTGTGTTTGGAAGCTGTGAGCAATACTTAATCTTGATATATTTACCCTTCACAGACTGTGGTGGTGTTGCCTCAATGATAGGAAGCATTACCTCATTAACTTCGTTGTACCGATATGTATTGTACGGTTCTGATATACCTCTTTCGCTGTTTCTAAAACCTTGAAAATACGCTGCTTTGTCAGTGCTGAAGCAAAGATGATTGGGAAGTCAACGAACGGAGCCATACGCTTACGAATAGCATTCTCAAAGGTATCGATAACCTTTTGATTCTTGTCTTCAACCAAATCCCACTTGTTCACAACGACAACAAGACTCTTATTGTTACGCTGTATGAGCTGGAAGATATTCATATCCTGCGACTCGATACCACGTGTTGCATCCAACATAAGGATACAAACATCAGAGTTCTCAATACTTCGGATAGAACGCATAACGCTATAGAACTCCAAGTCTTCACTCACCTTGTTCTTACGACGAATACCGGCAGTATCAACAAGATAGAAGTCAAAGCCAAACTTCGTATAACGTGTATAGATACTATCACGAGTTGTACCAGCAATCTCGGTAACGATATTACGATCCTCACCAATGAAGGCATTGATAATACTTGACTTACCAGCGTTAGGACGACCTACAACAGCAAAGCGAGGGATATCCTGATCAACAGTTTCATCTGGCACATCTTTCAAATTCTCAAGTAGAATATCAAGTAAATCACCAGTTCCACCACCAGTGGCAGCACTGATACAGATAGGCTCACCCAGACCGAGTTTATAGAACTCAGCTGCCTGATAATACTCTCCGCTATTGTCAACCTTATTAGCAACAAGGAGTACTGGGAGTTTCGTACGACGAAGAATCATTGCTACATCCTCATCCCAGTCGGTAATACCCGTCTCGGTATCAACAACAAAGAGAACGAGGTCAGCCTCTTCCGTTGCAACAAGCACCTGCTTGCGGATTGCATCTTCAAAAATATCGTCTGATTTAACTACCCATCCACCAGTGTCAACAACAGAAAATTCGCGTCCGTTCCACTGACACTTACCATACTGACGGTCACGTGTTGTACCAGCAGTATCGCTCACAATTGCATGACGTGTCTGAGTTAATCGATTGAAAAGTGTGGACTTACCGACGTTTGGGCGTCCCACAATAGCTACTACATTTGCCATTTATATTGGTCTTTTCCCTCCTCATAATTCAGCACTAAAACTGTTTAACCGATTATGAAAAGGCGCCGGATGTGGTCAGGCATCCGATGAATATTTGCCGAGGATGACCATTCCCCAGCCCTCGCTTTGTGCGAGAGTGTGCCCTACTAAGCAGTCAGGGCGATTTAGTTTTCTTATTATCAAGGGAGCTATTAGCTTTGTATTCGCCCAATGAGCCTTATTAGCCTTATTAGCCCAATAAAGGCTAAATAAAATCTCCCCAGCCCTATCCCGTTAGGCTCTCCCTCCTTCGGAGGGGTTGGGGAGGCTCCCCTTACTCTGGACTATACCCGAAATGTTTCAATTCTTTCTGTGAGTTGCGCCAGTCCTTATCTACCTTCACAAAAGTCTCAAGGAAATATCTTCTTATCAAAGAAACGTTCCAAACTCTTACGTGCTTCGGTAGACACCTTCTTAAGTGCCATACCCTGATGGCCAATAATGATTCCCTTCTGGCTGCTGCGCTCCACGTAAATGACTAGCATTGATATGAATCTGACGGTCATCCTCTTTGAAACGTTCTACAACAACCTCAACAGAATAAAGGGATTTCCTTATCATAATAGCGCAGTATCTTCTCACGAATAATCTCTGATACAAAAGAACTTTGCTGGCTTTATCTGTCAACTGATCCTTATCAAAGAAAGCTGGACTCTCTGGTAACAGTTCGTGAACACGCTTCAAAAGAATGTCTACTCCAAACTTATTTCTTTAGCCGAAATAGGGAGTATCTCTGCATTAGGTAACAGTCCATGCCACTTCATAACAAGATCGCCAAGCTTCTTCTGGTCGCTCTCGTCAATCTTATTAATCAAAAGAATAACAGGAATTGACATCTTAGAAACCTTCTCTAAGAAGTCCATATTCTTCTCTGGATCTTCGATAACGTCTGTTACATAAAGTAAAATGTCGGCATCAGCCAAGGCAGACTCAGAGAACTGGAGCATCATCTCTTGCATCTTATAGTTTGGCTTCAGTACACCTGGTGTGTCTGAGAACACAATCTGGGTATCCTCTGTATTGACGATTCCCATGATACGATGACGCGTTGTCTGTGCCTTAAACGTGGCAATACTGAGCTTCTCGCCGACAAGTTGATTCATCAGCGTACTCTTTCCGACATTCGGATTACCTACGATATTTACAAATCCAGCTTTATGCATATTATCTATTCACCCACTATTTCCTTCCAAAGAAAGGAACGTTTAAAAAGTTCTGTTATAATTATAATTAGAGAAACGAATGTAAGAAGATGTCATCCTTACCGCTCTCCTAATCCCTGTAACAAAAAAACGCACCTATCTTATAAGAAAAGAAAGATGCGTTTTTGTGTATGATAACTTAGAGTCTTTATTTCTTAACTGCAGCAGAGTCGCCGTCATAAGCCCACTTAAAGTAAGATGCGCCATTAACGAAACCTGCACCAAAGCCGGTGAAAATAATATTATCACCCTTCTTCAGCTGTGACTCAAAATCCCAAAGAACAAGCGGCATACAAGCAGCGCTGGTATTACCATAACGCTGAATGTTTACCAATACCTTCTCCATTGGAACTCCAATGCGCTTTGCAACAGCCTCGATGATACGAAGGTTTGCCTGATGACAAACTACATAGTCAACATCATCTTGTGTCAAGCCATTGCGCTCCAAAAGTGTTGCACAATCTTCACCCATTGCTGTAACAGCATAACGGAAGACGGTGCGGCCCTCTTGGTAGGTGTAATGCAAACGATGATCAATTGTAAAGCTTGAAGAAGGACAAACAGAACCACCTGCCTTAATATGGAGGAATGGAAGTCCCTTACCGTCTGTGCGATGATAAGAATCAATCATACCAACGCCTTCCTCGGTTGTACCCTCTAACATCACAGCACCTGCACCATCACCGAAAAGTGGACATGTAGCGCGATCACGATAATCGGTAATAGCTGACATCTTATCAGCACCGATAACAATGATACGCTTGTGACGACCACTTTGGATCATATTGCAGGCTACATCGAGTGCATACATGAAGCCACAACATGCACCAGCTAAGTCAAATGCGAAGGCATTCTTCAATCCCAGCTTTCCTAAAACGATAGAAGCTGTAGAAGGATGCGGATAGTCAGGAGTCGTTGTGGCAACAACAACAGCATCAATACTGTCTGGATCAGCACCTGTCTTTGCTAACAGAAGCTTTGCTGCCTTGCGGGCCATATAGGATGTACCGAGTCCCTCTTCGGTCAGGATTCGGCGTTCCTTGATACCTGTACGAGTGGTAATCCACTCATCATTAGTATCAACCATGCGAGACAATTCCTCATTGTTGAGGACATAGTCTGGCACGTAACCTGCGACACCTGTTATAATCGCATTAATGTTACTCATGCTTATTCAGCTGTTTCCTTTACGACAGCAACCTTACCACGATAGTTACCACAAGTTGAGCAAACTGTGTGATAAACATAATAAGAACCACAGTTAGGGCATAATGCCAATGTAGAGCTACTGCCTTATCGTGAGTTCTTCTCTTGAGTGTACGAGTCTTTGACTGTCTTCTTTTTGGATGTGCCATAATTCTTTAAACGTTTAATATTTTATTTTTTCAATTTTAATAGAGCTTCCCAGCGCGGATCCATCGCCTGCTCGTCTTCCTCACCGCTTCGGGCGGCAGAATACTCCTCAAGAGCTCGTACCATAGCAGGGTTGCATTTTTCCAGGTGCATGCACATGCTTGATAGGGATTGCGAGAGCTATGAATTCGTAAAGGTACCATGTAACATCGAGTATTCCTTCGTCCTCGGCCACCGTCACAAGGTCGTCCTCTTCTGAGTTTTCTTTTCCAAACTTAACTTCGAGACGTTGTGTTGTCTCTATTGGCTGCTCTACTGGGTCGAGACATATATCACACGGTACCATTACCGTACCTGTCTCATGGAAATCAAGGGTAAAGAAATCATTTTCTGTGCGCACAATATCAAGAGATACATGCACACTGCCTTGACTCACTTCAGGAGCGTCAACTGCCTTAAAGTAAGCGTCATCCAGGTCGAACTCAAGGTGACTAACACCTTCTTCCAGACCCTTCAAATCTATTTTAAGGGTTTCTAAGTCCATAATTGGGTTGCAAAGTTACGAATATTTTTCTGATTATAAGCAAATTATAAGTAAAAAAAGTAAGAACATCCAATGTAAAACGATTTATACTCTGTTTATTCTACACAATCTGAAATGAAGTCTTGCTTTCTATTATCATTAGAAGATTAAAGTATTTTCTAAATGTCTCAAGCATATAAACAACATTGCATTCGTAACTCAGATGATGCTCTATCAGTAATAAAATCAGGAATATATGACTATAAAAGCCGAATTATTTTTCACGTAAAAGAAATATTTTTCATCATGAACGAAAATATTTTATTTTTCATGAAAATAAAATATTATTTCTCATGAAAAAGAAAATCTATCATATTAGCATCTACGCTTTTCGAAGTTCTATGCGAAAAGTTGTCCCCTTACCAACTTCAGAGCTTTTCACGTATATCTTTCCATGATGATATTCCTCCACAATACGTTTTGCAAGGCTCAACCCTAAACCCCAACCACGGTCTTTAGTGGTAAAGCCTGGACGAAATACATTTCTTAGATCTTTTTTCTTAATTCCTTTACCTGTATCGCTCACTTCAACAATAGCACGCTTATCGGTTTCTTCTAAACGGAGTGTTATACTACCCAACTTGCCTCCCATTGCATCAACAGCATTCTTACAAAGGTTTTCTATCACCCACTCGAACAATGACGCATTTAAATTGATAATTATATCATCTGATGGAAGAACAGTCTTCATTTCTATCTTCTTAGATGTGCGACGATCCATATAATCAACAACATGATTAAGAACATCATTAAGACTGGTTGGGACGGGTTCAGGAACTGAGCCAATCTTAGAAAAACGATCAGCAATAAGCTGCAAACGTTTCACATCCTTATCCAGCTCTGGTAGAAGTTCATCTTCGGGATAAGTTTCCTTTAAAATCGTTGTCCACGCCATCAAAGAAGAAATAGGAGTGCCTAACTGGTGTGCTGTCTCCTTACTTAATCCAACCCATACTTTGTTTTGTTCTGCACGCTTTGATGTTAGTAAGGCAAAAATAGCAACAATAACAAATAGCATTACAACACCTAATTGTACATAGGGATAAATCGCAATACGCTTTAACATCAACGAATCATCATAGCAGACATCAATATAATCATTATGATTCTTACTCAAAGAGATACGAATAACCTGCCCAGAAGCTTTCAACTGTTGCCCTAATGAAGTAACATAGTTAGTACTGTCTTTGCCATTACGTGCTTTAATTTCTATATTACGATACTCTGTTACAGTTCCGTCACTATCCAAGACAACAACAGGAATAGTGTGGTTTTCATCTAAAACCTTCAAAACAAGACTTAAATCCGTATTTTCATCTGCTGCACTAAGTGACTTCATAGCCTCTGCCCACACCTGCATCTTACTTCTCTCCTGCTCTGCCAAATCACGTGTTAAATAACGAGACACAAGCATAGAAGCGACAGCAATAAGAATTGCTGCAACAACTAAAAATATCTTTACCTGTCGGATTCTATCAGTCCACTGCATATAAAGAATTAACGAAAAGAAATAAATAATATTATAAAGTGTGCATCATATTAGCTATATCAGACCTATCAACCTTATTAGATTAAAGCATTAGCCCTGTTAGCCCCAATAGCCGTAATAAAAAATATTAAGCTTTAGCCTATTAGGCTCGGTAGCCGTGATAAACAAAAATATTAACCCTATTAGCCCAGTAACCTTAATAAAAAAAATAGCCCTAATTAGGCTTATTAGCCTTATATTAGCCCAATACAATTAGCCTAATTAGCCCAATTAGCCCAATACAATATCTTCCCCCTATCAACAC
>BNJS01003864.1_pt1 | contig 72464 bp, 88 predicted proteins | sample 8540461 | NCBI WGS metagenome assembly BNJS01 (sample SAMD00202454, study PRJDB9452) | human saliva metagenome | isolation source: human saliva | place: Japan
TAAGCGTATTGCTATTTTTCCATCCTTATCCATACTTTGTATCTCGATACTGAATCGCATTACAATATTGAATCGGCCGAATTGTTCCATCCTGTAGTTTTAAGTTTGCATGTACTTCAAAGATTAAAAAGAGCTTATTATGCCCAAGACCCGGTACTTCCGCTTTTCGACTTAAAAAGTAATTTCCCAAGTACTGTACAGAGAGGTTGAAAGATCAACATAATCGCTGTTCGTTCCGCTCTGCATCTCGCTTGAAGGAGTCCATAAAGCTTCCTGAAGAATAGACAGGGTTTCTCCGGAAATATCCCTGCCACCGGTCCAATAACGATTAGACTGTGACACTTCGTATTCTTTCTCTTTCTCTAAAAAAATGATATGGTCTTCCTGTACTTGCTTGATCATTTCAGGATAAAAGCTAATCTGAATCTTATCCTCCACTGCCAGGCCTTCGACTTTACTGATATGTACATCACTGGGCTCCAACCATTCAGGAGGATTTTTCAATTCTAAGTCCACTCGCATATCCGGTGAAATTCCGGAGAATTGCACCGATAGATAATCAAAGGGATTCACAGGAATGCTCTGATAGAGTCCTTTTACCAGCAGGTCTTTATCCTCCCAAAGCAGTTTTACATTGTAATTTTTCTCCAGCCAAGATAAATCCTCCTTACAGCTTAGTAAAACATGCTCTCCGTTTTCCAATTGAAAGTCCTTGGAAAGTTCCGGAGCCCCCATGAGAGCATACTCCAGCTCCTCCAAAACCATCTCCTTCTCCGCTTCCTTTACAAAGAGCGAAAAGGTTGTTCCTAAGACTCCTCTGCTTCGCTTTCCCCTTCTTCCGGCGCGCTTTAATCTTTCCAAGATAATTCTTCTTGAATTCTTCCTTCTTGAAAGATAATTCGTTCTTCTTCCCAGGACCGTCCTCCGCCAAATTCCACTTGAAAAAAGTTCTCAAAGGAATTTCCATGACGGCTGCATAGACTTTAAGGCAAGACCTCCTATAAAGCACAGGCAGGTATAGAGGCTAAATCAATATTGGAAGTTTCTTTCTTTCATTTTCTGAAAGGAAATGAAGACTTTTCATCGGGGAAGACATGAAGCCCCTTTCTCAGCAAATGCTGTAGCCTCCCTGGCATGAAACCCTAGACTTTGATATGATTTTGACTATAAAATGAGATTCAAATTTATGAGATAATAGAATAGATAGAAATAGCTTTTTATCCCATGCACCATGTTTCTGGCCTGTGCGTTTTCTTCCATATTTCGTTCATGGCTTCACTATACACAGTGTTTTGAATCGTCTTTAATAAATCAGGCGTGGCATATCGTAAATTTATTAGACATTTTGCATTAAACTGATTTTACAGTAACAAGAAAGCACCACATTTCGTGATGCTCGCAGGGCCATGATCTGAACCTTGAAATGACGGGAGTCAGGAGTCCGTTGCTCACTGCTCATGAGGCCCTATAATCTGCTGTTTCTAAAAAATGAATAAAATTAGCGACCAATTAATACACAGAGTTTTTATTTTCTGTCAAGAGATTTTTTATTTTTCGCATATTTTTACTCCTAAAATTTTTAAATTATTTCGATATATCATTCTTTCCTTTTCAGAAAACTGTGGAATTTCGCTTTTCTCTTTATAGATTTCTTGATAAATCTCCACTATTCATTTCCATTTTCTACATCTATAATCAAGCAATAGATTAACTTAAGGGAGTATGAGGGGATGAAGCTTTCCAATTCAATTATTTTAAAAATCATATTCGGATTTGTCAGTTTAATTTTATTTAAGTGCTTTTATGTTTATGCTTCCGATTTCCGGAAAGAACAAGTTCCAACTCCGTTTCTGATGCGCCTTCACTTCCACCCTCCGCCTCCTGTGTGACGGGTTTAGTAGTATATGATACCTTCGCCACGCACTGGTCTCTCTTTGGACAAGTTGACGTTCTTTTTCTGATTCAAGTCGGCGGACTTGGCGTAGTGTGGTCGTTGGTGACCTCCCTGATTCTTCTATCCGAAAGAATCGGATATTCCCAAAGAAATACGGCTGGCCAATCCCATTTCTATCAGCTCCCAGGGCGGAACTACGAAAATGCTGATCTTTCTCCTGAAATGGACCGGAGTGATAGAGCTCTTTCCTCTCGCCATCCTTCCTTGCAACGCAATCCATTCCTGAATTCGGATGGAGAAAAGAGGTCTCTTTGGTACGCCTCTTTCCATCCCGTACTCCGGCTTTCTGTAATGCCGGCCCTTTGACCTGTGACCGGGCATCAAACGAACCTATTCTCGTCCTGCACTGACTACATGGAAATCCTGTTGTACCAGCACTCAGCATTATAGGCCTTGATTCTTCTGGGAGGCTTAGGCTTTATGACCTGGCAGGAGGCTGCGAAGAAATAAAGGGAACCTCACCGCTATCGACTTGCAAAGCAAGAGATCACACTTTCCACTACAGCCTTCTTGTCCTTCTCCCGCACTGTTCTACTTCTTCGTCGACTGTCCGAGGAATGCCTACAGGAGAGTCGGATCTGCGCTCTTTACCGCCGTAACCCCCAGAACCGCAGGCTTTTGCTACGGTGGACTTGGTAAACTCTTCCGACAGCGTGTATATTTTACGGCAAACTCCTGCTGATGCTTGTGGGGGCAGCACCTGGGAAGTACTTTCGGAGGAGGCATGAAATTACCACGATGACTGGTTCATTTCTTGACTTTCGTGAAGCGATTTTTGTAGTCAATTCTCGCACTGAAGCTCTTGGAAGGACTGTTCCGGAGAGGCCATCCGAAATGCCACGACGATTGCCTTTTATGTACGTCTGTACATGTGTTCTTTCAGGAATCAGTCGATCAGCCTCATGAAAACTATGCCTGCTCACCACCAGCCTTTGAGGACTGCCAGCGCCATTGCCACCTCGCTGGACCTACTCTGGGAATTACGCCTAAGCCTGAGTCCCGGCTCATCGTGCTGCTGCCCATTTTCCTGATGTATATCGCGAGTCGGCGGATCAAGTTTGCCTGACGGCGCTGTCTCCTCAATGCCAATCCAAACAAGGGAAGACTTGTGGAAGAAAGATGTAATCGTGTGGATAAAGAAAAGTCTTGTTAAAGAAAATGGAACTATCAAACAAAAATAGCTTGTCAACAATAGAGAATTTTTGATAAAGGAGAAAATATGAAGTAAATATTAATTGTCGGATTAGGTCGTTTCGGTTTACATAATATTGCCAAAACTCAATGAAATGCATATTAGGTGCTGGAGTAGATAAAGATGAAATGAGGCCAAGGCTGTACTTCCCTATGTTGGTCAATGCAGAAATCGGAGATGCCGGAAATCAAGAATTTTAAACTTCTCGGTGTTTCCAATTTTGATGTCTGTATTGTGGCTATCGGAAATGACTTTGGCTTTGGAGGTCACCTCCATCTGAAAAAGAACTGGGAGCAAAGTCGTTTCCAGAGCCGCCAGAGATTTACAAGAAAAATTTTTACTAAGAACGGCGCTGATGTTGTGGTTCATCCGGAAAAGTTGGTAGGAAACCCGACCGCTGTCCAATGCAGTTCGGAATCTGTACTGGATTATATCCAGGTTAGTAGAGATTTCGCTGTTTTTGAAATTGCCCTACCTAAGGATTGGATTGGGAAATCTATCGGTGAAATTGATGTTCGGAAAAGAAATATATGGTAAATATTATTGCTGTAAAAAAATGGGATACCGTAAATGTAACTCTTGGTCCAAGTTATTGTTTTCAAGAAGGAGAAATCCCTTTCGTAATAGGCAAAGATAAGGATATTCAGCAATGCTTCCATATTCTGGCATAAATCCCCAAAGAGAGTTCCTTACTTTATTCAGACATAAAATGCTGCTCTCTTCTGCGACAAGCAGAGGGGGCATTTCTATTCATCTTGCTAAACCATTTAAAGCTCCCGGTGCATCGGCATTTTCTTCCGTCTCTAAAGATTTCTCTCCTAAGGCAGCACCGGTCTCTACTTCCACAGTTTCTTCCGTTTCCTTCTTTTCTTTCGTTTCCTTCGTCTCTTCTTCTGTGGATTTTTTCTCTTCCTTTGTTTCCGTCTTGTTTTTCGCTATTGTTTCTTTTATAGACTCAGTCTCTGCTTCCTGCTTTTTTGTATCCTCTGTTTGCGCCTCGGTCTGTTCTTCCTTCTTCTTTTTCTTGCTCTTCTCCGCTTCCTGTCTCGGCCTTAAGCCTTTCCGGCCTCCTTCTTTCTTATACTCGCCTCCGCCGGTTCCCGCCTCTTCCGCATTCTCCATGGGGGAGCTAATCCCGGAAACCTTGGCAATGTGGGCACTGATTTCCTCTACCTTGGCACTGGGAACATAGCTCTCTTTCCCATAGAGATAGCTATGTATATTCCGCAACATTACTGGACAAAGTAGCCGGAATTACCACATCCATTTTTTTAATCTTCATGGTGGTCCGGGCAAAGGGGAAGCCTCTGCTTTCTCCAATATGATAGCGATCCACCTGGGTTGCCAGATTGGTGATATCTCCCATATCGCTGGTAGAAAGCTCCAGTAAGACTAGGGACGCCACCTGCATAAGCTTCACCGGTCCCGCCTTCTTCGCCTTGTCAAAAGCAAGGCTTAACACCTTTCTCTGTCTTGCCGTACGGTTAAAATCCGTATCCATTAGGCGGAGTCTTCCGTAAGCCACTGCCTGAATACCATCCAAATGATTCATTCCCGCATGCTCCAAATGAACGGAGGGTATCCCCGTGGACTCTACTGTTTCTGTAATAAAGGCATTGATGTAGAAAAATTCTGCATCGGATAGCTCAATATCCACTCCCCCTAAGGCGGAGATCACGCTGGCAACCGCAGACCAGTTAAAACACGCAGTCATCAATCTTAATGTCAAGTTTTCTTTCTAAAGCTCTACAGCCTGTTTATGGCCACCCTTAAAAGTAAGCTTCATTGATTTTGTGGTAAAGTACCTTTTCATCAATCTGCAAATAGCTGTCTCTGAAAACGGAACTTAGCTCACCTCTACCCTTCTTTTTGTTTACAGAGGCCAGCATAATAACATCGGAAAGGGCTCCTGCTTCTTTATTTCCGTCTCTGGAGTCCAGCCCGAATACTGCCACAGTCCAATATTTCGGCCCAAAATAAGGAGAAATAAAACGCCAAAGCGCAAGGCCGAAAAAAACAAGGAGTAAAAGCAGTCCAAGTCTTTGAAGAAGAGATTTCTTTTTCTTTCTCTTCCCCCTATCCTGCCCGGATCTTCCGGAGTTGGCATTTCTATGCCCTCTTCTACTTTCACTACTTTGCACAGCACGCCGTCTTTCTACTCCGGAAGATTTCCTGCCATACTCAGAACGACTTGCTACTGTAGCAATGCTCGCTCCTCCCCTTCCGCTTTTTCTATTTTTTAGACTTTGGGGTACTTCAAAATCTTCATCATCTTCCCCAAAATCATCAAAATCATCAAAGTCCTCTTCATAGTCTTCCTCATAGTCATCGTCATAGTCTTCTTCATACGCATTATCATAGTCTTCATAGTCCTCTTGATGACGATTTCTTGAGGTCGTCCCTCCGCTTCTACGGTTCTCTTCTTTTTCTCTAATATGTTCTCTACTGGGTGCAGTTCTTCTTCGTCTGTCTGCCATACAGCCTCCCTATTCTTCGTAAGTATTCTGCCTGCAAAGTATATGCAAAAGCTTTTCTTCAAAAAGGCTTTCATAATTCCTTAATATAAAAGAGTTTTTATTTTAAACAGAGTTTTTATTTAAACAGAGTTTTTATTTAAACAAAATGTATAAGGCTTCATCAGTCACTTCTTAAGAATAAAAAGGAAGAGACTTCTCCTCCCTTTATAAATATTTCTCTTTTAACAATATTTTTAAGCAATGCTAGTAATGCTCAATACTGTTTTTAGCAATGTATGCAATGCTTTCCTTCTTAAGCCTTTAGGACCTGCTGCTGGAAAGCTTCTTTCCTGCCTCGGAGCTCTCATACTTCTTAAAGTTCTTTGCAGACGTCCTGCCAAGTCCTTTTGCCTTCTCTTCCCACTGGCTTGCATCAGCGTAAGTATCTCTTGGATCCCAAGATCTTCGGATCACGCCGGTAAAAAGCTACAGGTAGCTAAAATCAGTATGGAATCTTCTTGGTCTCAGCCTTGGCTACATCTCCATTTAAGATGGCATCAATGATTCCACGAGTATCCTTAATGGAGATTCTCTTTCCGGAACCGTTCCATCCGGTATTTACCAGATAAGCCTTTGCTCCGCTCTTCTCCATACGCTTAACCAGTTCTTCTGCATACTTTGTTGGAGGAAGCCCAAGAAAGCCGTGGCCGAAGCAAGCGGAGAAGGCGTATGTCTCTGTAATTCTCTCTCTGTTCAGCTAACTTTGCGGTAAATCCGGAAAAGGAAGTAATGGAGTCTGCTCCTCTGTCAGGATAGAGATAGGAGGCAGTACACGAGCATCTGCAGAAAGGAAAATAACATTTTCCGCTGCAGGTGCTGCAGAAACAGGCTTTACAATCTTCTCAATGTGATTGATGGGGTAAGATACACGGGTATTCTCGGTTGTGCTTCCATCCTTAAAATCAATCTTTCCGTTGGCATCTAAAGTTACATTCTCTAAAAGAGCATCTCTCTTGATCGCCTTATAGATATCCGGCTCGGAATCCTTATCCAGGTCGATAACCTTTGCATAACATCCGCCCTCAAAAGTTGAAAATACTGTGTCATCGTCCCACCGTACTATCATCTCTCGATTAAAAAGTCTCTTGGGATGTGGAAAGATGATCTTTCCGGTTCGGAAAGTCGAAGAAGACTGCGGTGTGCTTTCCGTCCAGGTCTGTATTAGCGAGAGCAGTGCGCGAAGACAATCCCCTAAAGGAAGGTAGTAATTCATCATGGAGAACATTCCCTTCTTCATCTCTCCACCGTACCAAGTATTTAAGATAATCTGCTCTCTGCTGCTGATATTGAACATAATAGCAGTTTCAGAATGTAAGCCAAGCTCCTTGTAGTTTTCAATCTTCGCCTTGGAAGCATTGTAAACAATGAAGTCCAGCTTAAAGTTCTCCAGCTCTTCCTTGGATGGCTGAATAAACATGTTGGTTACAAAGTGTGCCTGCCAAGCTACTTCCCACAATGAAACGCACTGCCATTCTGGTGTCCTTGTTCGCTCCGCAGAAAGCATCCACTACGAATAAACGCTTGTTGGAAAGCTCCTTCTTAGCCAATTCCTTAGCCGTATTCCATGCTTCCATGGAGGCAGGATGGTTGTCATTCTTATATTCATCGGATGTCCACCATACGGTATCCTTGGATTGCTCATCCATGACAATGTACTTATCCTGGGGAGAGCGTCCGGTATAAATGCCGGTCATAACGTTAACTGCCCCCTAATTCGCTGACCTGTCCCTTCTCGAAACCTTCCAGATCTGCTCTGGTTTCCTCTTGAAACAAAAGCTCATAGGATGGGTTATGCACGATTTCCGTGGTTCCTGTAATGCCATATTGCGTTAAATCCAAATTTGCCATAGTGGTCTCCTTCTCACTCTTTAAAAATTTCAAGCCTTGCGTATAACAAGAATACAAGGCTTAATGTTCTTATTATACATACTCTTGGAAAGTCACTTGAATTTTACATTTTTGTTGATTTATTTTTAATTACTTAATTATTTTGCTTTTAATTCTTTTTAAATTTTAGTTTTCAAATTTAAAACTGTTCAAAACTTTTCTCAGAATTGTACAAAAATAGCGAGACGATAGGATGCCTCGCTATTGCTAATCGCTGTGGAATTCAGAATCTCTCCTAGCAAGAGAGCTTGAAAATCCCTTCATAATACAGCCTCGTGCCTTAAACAAATGTCCTTCTTTTTAAGAAGACAGGTTGGAAAACACTGAGCTTTCTCTTCAGCTGCTTCTCTACCGCTTCCTCCTTAAAGGAGATGGGAAGCTCAGGGTTAGTATCTCACGCACCAGAATCAGGTATGCTCTCCTCTGCCTTTCCCTTAAAGCCTTAGGAGAAATCACCAGTTTTCCTTCCTCTTCCAAGATTTTCTAAAAGCAGATCGAATCTCTGTAGTAAGCTTTTGTTTATCCAAGTAAGCCTTAAAAGCTCTCCTTCCTTCAAATACTCCTGTCCTCGGTTTCGAACACAATGTCCTCTCGGGCTTTTACTCCGCCCGGTAAATTTCAGCTTAGTTTCCTATAAGATACTCTATCCTTAACTCTTTGGACGGGAGAACCGTCCTCTAAAACTCATAGAGCGCAGTAGGAGCCTTTCTAATAGCTGCGCTGTTTCAAATATTCTGCAGGAGAATAGCTGCATGCACTCTTTGCCGTCTTTGCCGGCTGCAAAAATATCCGGTAAAATCGTAGAACTGCTCTCCTCCTTCGGAAAATACTTATCCCCTCTGGAACGAAGGAAACGAGCCGCCACTAAAGTCTCGCATCCGGATTTAAATCCCAGTTCTCTAAGCAATAGAGCATTGCTTAAGAGATCATAGGAAAGGGCTAAATTCTTATCTTCTCCTTCTCCAAGCTTTGGCAAATCGGAAAGGTCCGGCTTTTTCTTCGTAAGAACCTCTCTAGAGGTCGCATGGGAAATGGCATCAGAGCTGCCACGGTCTTTTTCCGCGTCTTTCTGTCTTGCCTTCTCCTCCTTTTCATCCTGGTCTTCTTTGGCTTCTCCGTCAAAAACCTCAAAGCGTTGCTTGATCTTTCCATATCCGTTTAGCTTTACCGTAAGCACATATTGTCCTGCCTCATCGGTGAGAAGACTTCCTTCTTCGTCCTTGTTCTTTCCATAAAGAAGTAATGCCCCATCATAATAGTAAAAGTCTTTAAGATATTCCAGCTTTTGACTGCTACCGTCCGGCTTTCTTAAAACTAATTTTGAGGAGGGATCTCCAAACTCACTGAGATACAATCTTCCCGGAACCTCTGCCATAAAGCGAATAGTCTCACCCTGTTTTGGAGTACTGCTCTCCGGAGCCTGTCTCAGCACCAGTTTATCTTGAGAAACCAGTTCCAAGGGAATGGTTATTGTACTGTCATCATAGGAGGAGTGAATCTTTACCTGATACCAGCCCTTGCTCCTTAGATTCTCCTGCCCTGCCGGAATATTCACAACGCCAAGCTCTCCATGCTTTGTCTTGTGAACATCTTCTTTGGTGAATTGTAAAGAAGCATTTTTATTTCCCCAGACCGTAAATACTTCCTTCAGCTTAGAGAGGAAATGGAATCAATGCCTTCAAACCATTTTTTGTTCTTCTGTTTCCAGCAAGTAGTTCATATTTTATGGGCTTTCCATTATTTTCCCCCTTATAATCCACCGGAAAGGCTTTAAAATAATAGGTAATGGGAATTCCCTTTTCCTCCTTCTCGCTTAAATCAAAGGTAGTTCTGCTTTCCTTGATTCTTTCTCTGCCGTCCTCTACAACAGGATAATTTAACTCTTCCTTCGTAACTTTTCCCTTTATGACTAAAGACAGATCCCCGGAGCTTTCGAAGGTGCTTGCAGGTGCCTCCTTGGCCTCTCCGGCATTTAAAGACAGAAGCTCCTTTTCTTCTCCGCCATCTTTCTTGGAAATCGTCAGATTCTTGGGAGAAACCACCGTGCTTTCCCATTTCCAAAGCTTTCCGGCAGTATCAATAGCCGTTAACGCTTCGGTAATATCGGTTCCATCCACCTCTACCTTGTAATCCTCGGGGCGTCCCTCTTTAAAGGAGAGTACAATGTACTTGTCAAATCCCAGATTGACTAATCCGCTATGCTCTCTTTCCAATACGGAAAAGACTTCCTTTTTCTCCTGCTCTTCTTGCTCTTTCTTTTCTTGATCTTTCTTTTCCTGCTCTTCTTTTTCCTTTTCTTCCTCGAGCCTTCTTCTCCGCGTCCTCCTTCTGTTTTTCTGTCGAAGACTGTTGACTGTTTGCAGAATTGCTTACACTGCCTGAACCGCTTCCGGAACTCCTTCCGGAGCTTCCTCCTGATGACCTGCCGGAACCGCCGGAGCTGCTGCGATTTACCCCTAATACTTCCGGAATACTACGACTTACTCCCGCAACCTGTTGTCCGTCTTCCTTGGAGAGAAGCCCTTTGCCCTGCTCATAAACAGGTTTACCGTTCTCTACCCAATGTCCATCCTCATCTACGGAATAGCCATCCTTGGTTCCCGCGGTAAGCAATTCTCCCAAATGAGCAGAATCCTGTGCTTCAAAATAATAGCAATAGCCGTCAATCCACTGCCAGCCTGTGCAGAGCTTTCCATAGGAACCGTCATGGGCAGTGTGGAAGAAGAACCATTTTCCGCTTGGGCTTTTCCACCAGCCGGATTGCAGTATTCCGCTGTCTTCCTTCAGCAGATACCAAGCTCCCTCGGAGACAATCCATCCCTTCTGTTTTTCTCCTTGGGGATTGATAAATGTCCAAGCCCCTTCCTCCTTCTGCCAATGCCCCTCCGTATTCCCTACCGCCAAAGCGGGGAAGCTTTGCGAAAGCATCATACACGCTGCCATCCCAATTGCCAGATTTTTAAAGCCCTTTTCGTACCATATTTCCTCCTTCGTCGCTAAAAATGGGAAAAATTCGTTTTCCTTTTTCCTGTATAGTTTTTTATTAGTAAATAGCAATTAGATTTTACTAATTTTATATTAGTCTATACTAACTCTTTATTTTTTCCTCGTCAATATTTTTCACAGTGAATTTATAAAATGAAGATATAATACTTCCTCTTCTCCAAACACAAAAGCTGCCACCCAACGAATTTTTATCGTCGAAGTGACAGCTTTCTGTCATTATGCACACCTTTGTAATGGTGCTTTTATGTTCTTTTACTATTCAAAAATTCAACCAGCTCATAGACTGTCGTTACCGGATTACTGTCTCGGCAGAACACAGTAACCTGATCTCCGGTTAATCTCTCCACTCGTTCTTTAGCGTACTGAATAGCTTCTGGCTGGTGTTCCTGCAATTCTTCAAAAACATCCACACTTTTTCCGTAATTTTCCAAATATCCTTTGTTTTTCAAGATGTCAATTACCGTAGCGGAATCTTTCAAATATCCATTCCGTTTTTCAAAATGGAGCAGATACCAATATTCAAATGCCGGATTGGAATATGCAATTTTGTACCCATGCTTCTCCGAATAGGAAATTGCAGCTTGAAGCTCAGAGTCTTTATTATCATCACAGTCAAATGCACACCAAAGCTGATCTCCGTCTTTCGGATAATAATCCGCTTGGGAAATCAGGGATTTTGCGTGTTTCACCAAATGTTCCGCCGCTTTATGTTTTGATGGAATTGGGATAATATCCACCAGGCAGTTTCGTGAACGAAAAATGTTTGAAATAAAGAGTTTCTGTTTCTTTTCCTTCGCAGATGATATAAACAATCGGTTTACGCTTCCGCCGCTTAACTTTGTTCGGATCATACTCTTTTCGCATCTTGCTCATCAGGCGTCACCTCCGATAAAAGGGATTGCAGCAAATCGTCCCTGAAGATAACCCTTACGCACATTTTTCTCCTTTTTCTTGGAGAAAGATGCCAGCGAGTATAGCTCTGTTGCACAAGTCTCATCGTTTTTTTCAGCAAACCAAATCTGATCTCTACGGAAGAAATTCAAGTCAAGCAGCATTGCATCGTGTGTTGTAAAAATCAGCTGCGCTCCCTTTGTATTGACAGCCTTATCCTGCACCATTTCACTCAGCCTTCTGGTTAAAAGAGGATGCAGACTATCTTCAATTTCATCAACAACTAAAAGTGCGCCGTTTTCAAGTGCCTGCAACCATCCTCCGATGCGGGCAAAAAAGTGTTGTGTACCGACAGATTCCCTGTTCCATTAAAAAGCTGAAAGTATTCTGTTGTACCGTCCTCGTTAATAATTCGATGTGTTGTCGTAATAACCGGTATTTTACCAGAGATGTTCTTGATTGTAACATCGGTGATTCCAAGATCGGCAAGCAACAATTCTTTTAAGATTCGAGCTTTCTTATCATCACCGCTGACAATCTGGGCAACAGTTTCTGAGGTAGCTGGCTCTTCATCCATCAGGAATGTCAACTTTTCTAGGAACCACCGATAAGCATTTTCCGTCTGAGGCAGATTCCAGTCATTAGAGGACACCAGATAGAGCTTATTGTCCGGTGTTCGGTTACTCAGAGTAACCTGCTCATTTACATTTTCCCGGAACTCATACACTCCATTTTCTCTTGAAAAAATTAAGGCTTCACGGCCATTCGGCCAATGGTAAAGATACTCTTTGTAAATCTTCTTTGCATCAAAAGAAAAACCGTATGTGTAACGAACTCCCTGAAAAATAAATACCATTTCAAAAGAAGTCGGAACCTTTGTTCCTCCAAACGGCTCCCACGGCAGCTTTTGTCCCTTAGAAACTTTTGCAGCATTTCCCGCAACCATTTCTTTCATTGTCATCATTGCATGTAATACGTTACTTTTTCCGGCTGCATTTGCACCGTAAATTGCAAGTACGGGCAGCAATGCCTTCTTTTCATCTGGATGAAGCAGATACTCATCAAATGACTTATCCTTAGAGGCCGCAAAACTGATCACGGCACTGTTTTTTATTGACCTGTGATTTTCAACTGTAAACTGAATCAACATAATTGAATACCTCCATTCTCAGTATTCGTATTTTCAGTCACCATTATAACAGTTAAAAATGCCTTGGTAAATATTTATGGCTTATTTTTGCGGTTTTTCTGCGAAACTTATAAATAAATTCTTCCTTAGCCATTTTTCGCAAAATTTTTATCATACTATGACCCTATCATCTTAGTCAGAACAACTTAGTCAATAACCGTACTGAGCTGGCCAAGCACCAGACCGGATATGTAGATCAGTCCCATGCAGAGCCAGACAAAAAGATAAAAACCACAAAAAAATCGCCCTTTGGCAGGACCGAAATCCTTGCCAAAAGGCGATTCATTGATTTTGAAACTTCTTCCCAATAGTTAAAAGAGAATAAGCTTTAACTTTTCGGTTTTAGCTTTCTGCTTTATCTTTTCTTCTTTAGCTTTCGTAGGAAGTAGTAAATGCTTAAAAGGCTAAAGCTTAGTGCTGAAGCAAAGGCATACCAAAGCAAATGAGAGGTATCTGCCGTATTCACCTTTCTGGACTGTGCCCTTCTCAGTGCACCCGGAACTTTGACACCTAACATAACATAAACAGTATCGAGAGGCTTGAAAAGCCTCTATTTTTTTGCGCAATCAATAGTTCTATATATTGCGTCTTATTGCGTACTGTTGTATAATATAATTCATTTTTAGGGAGGTGCCTATGAGACTTAGAGCCACTAAATCTGCTCACTCAGTTTCTTACTCTGTTATTAAATCTGCTTATATCAATAAAAAACGTACGACTGTAACCGTTGAAAAACTGGGAAACGAAAAGGAAATCTGTAAAAAGTATGGTGTTTCTGATGCTCTTGCATGGGCTAAAGAATACGTCGCCAATTTAAATAAGAATGCCGAAAGGAATAAACCTATTGATATCTCGTTTGATCCCTCAATTCCCCTCACTCAGAACGATCAGAGGCTCTTCAATGGAGGCTATCTTTTCCTACAGGATATTTATTTTCAGTTGGGGTTTGATAAGATTTGCAAAGCTATTGCCAGAAAGCATGGATTTAAGTACAACCTCAATTCAATTCTTTCAAGGCTGCTCTATACAAGAATCCTTTATCCTTCTTCAAAACTGTCTTCTTTCGCGCTTTCTTCAAGATTCATAGAAAAGCCGGATTTTTCTCTTGAAGATATTTACCGTTCTCTATCCATCATTAATGAAGAGTCGGATTACATTCAGTCCACACTTTTATCGGAACAGCTTAAAGATTTCAAAAAGAAAAACCGGAGTGATTTACTATGACTGCACCAACTACTTTTGAGCTTGAGCAAGCAGATGGATTAAAACAGTATGGAGCTTCTAAAGAAAACCGGCCTCTTCCCATTGTTCAGATGGGACTTTTATGGACAGTGATGGTATTCCTCTTGCCTTCAGTGTCAATCCCGGAAATACCAATGAACAAACGACAATGGTTCCTTTGGAAAAACTTTTGAAGATTTTTTTCCTTGTCTAGACTGGTCGTATGTACGGATGGAGGGCTTTCCGCATTATCCAACCGTAGATATAACTCCAAGGGGAATCGTGGTTTTATCACAACACAATCCATAAAGAAGTTAAAAGGTTTTCTGAAAGAATGGTGTCTCGATTCTAAAGACTGGCGTCTAAAAGGCAGTATGCAAAAGTATAACATTTCCGAACTGGACGAAGAAAAAGACAGAGAAAAAATCTTTTACAAAGAACGGTGGATAAATGAAAATGGACTTGAACAACATCTGATTGTATCCTATTCCATCAAATACAGGGATTATCTAAGGTACGTTCGAGCGGACAAACTCAGCCGTGCCCAAAACCTTATTACCAATAATCCCAAAGAAATAGACTCACAACCGCCAAAACCGATTTCAAACGGTTTGTTAAAAAAAACAGTGTCACGCCGGAGGGAGAGCTGGCTGAGCAGAGCTTTTTAGAACTCAATGAAGATGTCATCCGAAAAGAAGAACAGTATGACGGTTTCTACGCTGTATGCACTAACTTGGAAGATGATGCTTCAGCTATCATTGAAGTAAACAAACAACGCTGGCAAATCGAGGAATGCTTTCGCATTATGAAAAGTGAATTCAAAGCACGACCGGTATACCTTCACAGAGATGATAGGATTAAGGCACACTTTATGATTTGTTTCCTTTCATTAATTCTCTACAGATACCTGGATAAACAACTTGGAAGCAAGTATTCATGTGAAAAACTGTTACATGGTCTAAAAGATATGAACTTTCAAAGATTGAAGGCAGAGGATTTATCCCTGACATATGCAAAAACAGAATTTACAGACGATCTAGAAAAAGCCTTTGGAATTAATACTTATGCAGATCGTCACTATAGAAAAATGAGAAATATTTGCCATCAGACTAAAAGAATAAAAATCTGTACGCATATCTGATAACAAAGAAAAAGCTCTGTAAACCGCTTGATTTCAACGATTTATAGGGCTTTTTACTATGTAGACTGTCGAAAGTCGGGATTATAACAGTTAAAAATGCCTCAGTAAATATTTGTGGCTCATTTTTGCGGTTTTTCTGCTGAAACTTATAAATAAATTCTTCCTTAGCCATTTTTCGCAAAAATTTTTATCATACTATGACCCTATCATCTTAGTCAGAACAACTAGTCAATAACCGTACTGAGCTGGCCAAGCACCAGACCGGATATGTGATCAGTCCCATGAGGCCAGACAAAAAGATAAAAAGCCACATCGCCCTTTGGCAGGGACTGAAATCCTTGCCAAAAGGCGATTCATTGTTTTTGAAACTTCTTCCCAATAGCTAAAAAGAGAAAGAGCTTTAACTTTTCGGTTTTAGCTTTCTGCTTTATCTTTTTATTCTTTAGCTTTCTTAGGAAGTAGTAAATGCTTAAAAGGCTAAAGCTTAGAGCTGAAGCAAAGGCATACCAAAGCAAATGAGAGGTATCTGCCGTATTTCACCTTTCTGGACTGTGCTCTTCTAGTGCTCCCCAGAACTTCTCCCAAACGCTTTCAATTCCGCTTCTTCCTCAGGAGTTAGAGGACGCTTCTGTCCTGCACCGAGGATCTCTCCGATTCGCTTTCTGAATCTCCTCGATGGTTTGAGGGTACTGTGGGACTTGGGGGAATGTTCTGTTTCATTGTCCGGTGTGGAGTCTCAGTTCTTCCGGACTGTAGGGCTTCTCAGGCTCCACCGGCGGTTCTCCTGGCCTCCCGGGTGTATTTGGCGTGGGAAGGATGTCTCTTGGTGTTCCACCACCTCCGCCATCCCGGATTTCTTGGGTTGTACAGGTTATCAAAGAGAATCTCCGATACCTCTACACCATCCTTATAAATCTTACGAGTCACTACCAAGTCCTCTTTATTTTCAGCAAGCTGACTTACCGTAAAGACTACTTTATAAAGAGATTTGTCATAGGTATAGCCTCTGAGTCCATCCTTTAATTCCTCCACCGTATACACGTATTTTCCGGGAACATGGAAGGTAATGGGAGCAAATTCCGTGTGTCCTTCTCCGGAAATCACCACCATCTCCGTTTCAGACTGGCTACCCTCCGGCATCGGCTGGAACAGTCCCTTAGGCATAGAGCTTAAGGAAGGCTTTACTTCGGTAATAGGACTACCGGAGCCATATAAGATGCCATATTCCAGGTTGGAACTGCTCAGCAGATTTTCCTTATTGCGAACAAGCTTTTCATCCTTATCCAGATATTCCATAAAGGGATCACTGTTCTTACCGTTATTCAGGAAGATTTCATTTTCATCAAAGCTTGGGTCTTCTCTCTTGTCAGTCCAATATACGGAGTTGGATGTAATTTCCATGGTCTCTGTCCGTAAAACAAAGCGGAAAGGGTCAGCCTTGGGGGGCTTTCTTCCGGAAATCTTCTTACCCAGCTCCACCTGCCCCTGCGTGGGTGTAGGCGTAAAGACATTGGTATAGTTAAAGTCGTCTCCTCCTACCAAGGCGTAGAGCTTACCATCAATACGACGAACTTTAATGGTAACATTTCTGGTGGCACGAGGATCATTGTTTACTCCGGGGAATAAACCGCTTTCTGTTACTGTATACTGATAATCCCCTTCAGCCGCAATCTTAACTCTTCCGAAGTTAACCTCTCCTCCGATAGCATCAGGATTTGTCTTACTTAAACTGTCGGAACTACCTGCCTCTAGCGGCATAGGTGCTCCATTTTTACTCTTTAAGGTAAAGGTAAATGCATTACTGATATCCGGCTTCTTAATTCCTGCAGTAGCACTTAAGAACTTTTGCACCTTGATTTCCGGTTCAATGATTTCATCTCCGAAAACATTGGTAAAGGTCAAAGGATTGTCACTGTTAAACCGTAGATCGGAAACCATCTTCTTATGATCCGGGTCAGTAACGGTAATGGTGATATATTTATCTCCCATATCCTTGCTGGTAACACCGCCCACACTCGTTCCATGCTCATTAATTTTATAAGTATAGGTTCCGGGTCTCATCAGGCGAATGTTTCCAAATTCTACCGTTCCGCCGTCCTTATCCGGGTTCTTCAATACTGTAGTGATAGAGTTTCCCTTTTCATCCAGTAAAGGTGCCCCATTTTCTCCACTGATGGTGAAGGTAAATTTTCCACGAATATCGGGAGCTTGCTTAGCTAAGTCCTTAGGAACCTCCAAAATCTTCTTTACAGGAAGCTTAAAGACTACCGGCTCTACCAGTCTATGGCTACTGCTGCCTTCTACAATATCCGGTGCCACATTCTGAGGAATATCATTTCCCGGGAATAAGGTAGCTACACGGTATGCCAGATTGGTGTTTACAACAGGAACCTTATCCATATCCGTATGAGCCAGCATATTGACATTGGCAATAAGCAATCCCTTCTTATCTAAAATGAAGGGCTTATCGTGTTGGGTGGTTCGAAGATCAAAAGCCAAAGCCACAATCTTATCTTTTTCTACGCCGACATTTTGTGTTTCGTCTTCGTAGTTCCATTCATGCCAAATACTGGTACCGGTATTCCTCGGATTGTTTGGATTCGTATCATTGTTGTAATCCGGGTCATGAAAGGCCTTCCCTAAATCTCTTTTCGCCTCAGTAGGAATTTCATAAGAGTAAAAAACTCTGGGCTTTAAGGTATCCGAGTTGTTGGCATTGTCCTTATCAAAGGAACGCTTGGACAAAAGACTATTGATGTCTACACCGGTAAAGTCTCCATTTCTATCCTTTTTCTCTCCCAGGATATCATAGATTACCAAATCCGTAGTTCTACTATTGTCTGTAGCCTGATACATCAGTCTATGGGTATAAGGATCTCCCATATAGCTTACATTAGTACTTAAATAACGAGGATCGATCTCCGTAGAAACCGTATTGCTGAATCTTGCCTCCAGTACCGTTACCGGGCCGTAGGGCATATTCAGTTCCGTTACGGAGGTGGTGAATTTTTTGCTACGTTTTAAAGCCTCCTTCGCAAGGTCTTGGTAATGTTGGATTTTCTCTGCTTTATTCTCCGGATTTGCAAGATCCGGGTTATAGTTTGGATTCCAAACGGTATTCTCGTCAGTATTGACAAAGCCCAAGGTGTTTTTCGCCGTTCTTCCTCGATCCACGATATTGGTGTAAGGGTTCCATAAGGTATAGTTTAGCTTCCAACCGCTTCGATTGTATTGTTTATTCCAGAAACGATGGTCTGCATCATCCGGAATAGTTAACTTAATAATCATCATGGTTTGGCCGGAGTCTTCCCAGTTCTTCGTAAACTCTACGGTATAGTCCTTCCCCTTGACAAATTTTTTACTTTCCGGTGGAGTATCCGCCGCATCCCAGGTTCCCAGAACGATGGAGCTTTCGTCCACATAGGTTCCTGCAGGAAGCAGGTCATAGATAATGTCGGATTTTAACACATAAGGCTTGGTAAAACTCCTCCCTGTAAACTGGTGGGGAAGGTTCCCGAGTTAGAGCCCCAGGCAATAACATCCATGCTTTGCTCGCTGCGCTCAGGATGGTCCACATAAGGTTTGTTTTGCTTTACCAGCTCCGAGTTGATATTTAAGGGCTCTAAACCGTAGCCTATTTCAGCCAAGTATTTTCCTGCCCTCTCATTAATAACCGCTGTTCCTAATTGACGGACTTCTCCTACAGCACCACCTGCCAGGAAGTTTATGTTATACTCGTCCCTCCATTAGCCATGGTATTGGCAATGAAGGTCCGCATAGCAGGCTGAGGAGTTAGCTTTATGGTGAATGATGCATCAAAGTTCGTCTTATAATAGGGGGAATCCTGTTTAAACTGAAGCCCTACAATGTTATCTCCAAAGGCAGCCTCTAAGTCCAGCTGATTCGTCTTGGTAATGTCGGTAGAGTCATTGACTGTATTCTTCTTTATAGCACCGTCCTCTGTTACGGTAAAGGTAACGCCTCCATTATCTTTATAGCTTAAGTAACCATACTTAAAAAAACCTCTTCCAAGATCCCTCTTATCCTTAACCCAAACCTCTACAGGAGGATAAGTTTTATCTTTCTTTCTGGGACTTGCTTTACCGGAGAATTTCATCAGCGGATTATCCAGATAATCCACATCATAGACCTTCGAATCTCTTAAATCGATACGGCTATAATGGTAGTCATCCTCTGTTAATTTATAAATGCCCCCTCTATAAACATCCCCGTTTGTTATAGAACCACTGGAGAATTCATCCTGATTGGTTTCCTCCTTCAATGTTTTTCCATCTACTTGTCTCGGTTTTACAGAGAATAGTTTATACTCTCCGTCTGTAATGGTAGTACCGGAACCGGGAACAGTAGGATCAGAGGAGGTGGTATAGCTTCCATCCTTTGACACATTTACACTGCTATCCTTTGCCTTATAGGAAGAAGAAAGAGTAAAACTTTCATTCCAGTTGCTATATATTACAGGAGCCGCTGTACCCTTTTCATAAATACTTTGTAATCCAAAAATGCCAAGGTAACTCTGTCTATCTACAGTATTATACTTTTAATAAAAAGTCTCCCGGCCCTGAAGAAGGAAGAAGTACCTCATAGGTGCTGCCTCTGCCTCACCCTTTCTCACATAGCCGTCTGCCCAGGTTTCTGTAAATGCAATCTTATTCTTAATCTCGAGCCCCTCGGTCGTAAGATCTATCCCCTTATCCTTTGCCTCTTGCAATTTACTGATAGGATACTTATACAGTAAGGCATAAAGCTGGGAATTATACTTGTCGTAGGCATAATTTAAGGCTTCCGCATAGGGCTGATTAGTGGGGAGGTTTGCTACACTGGGGTCCTTTGGAATTCCTACATAGCTTCTACCTATGGGGTTCTCCAAAAAAGGCTTTGTTGCAGGAGGGTTTTCTCCCGGCCCCATAAACTTTGCAATATCCGCATAACCGTTTCTGGCAAAATTTTCAATATTGCCTTTATAGTTGTAGACATTCCATGCCGCGTTTGTAGGAAGCTTCTTCGCACCAACCAGGATACCTCCACCCGAATCTGCAGGGTCTAAGGTATGGAAGGTGTAATCAAAGGGCTGAGAACTTCCCCTGGCTCTATCCACTCTTACATACCAAACACCGTAAAAATACTCACCCGCTTTATCCGTGGTCTCGCCCCAGCTGGGATCCCAAGCGAAGAAAAGCCCCTGATTCGCATCCGCCTCGCCATGCTTAAAATTGAAGCTGGTAGGCTCAACCTTTGTTTCCACATGAACGGAAAGAGGAACATCCTGTTTCACATCCAAGTTGTTATCGCTATGGTCAATATTTAAGCTGACAGGGAAATTATTATCATAGACACCTAACCCCTTAGCATTATCATGCTTTACTTTCAGCATGGTAGGAGTCAGGTTATAGGCAATATCCGCCTTAAAGGTAAATCCACCGTTTATGGCCCTGTAGTTTGTTAAACGAAGATAGTCTACCGGCTTATCCTTTCCGGGAACATTCTTTTTGATAATGGTATAATTAAAGCTACTTTGGGTGTTGGTATTCGGTGCCTCAGCAAACCGGTAGCCATAGAAGGCTGCAGCTTATATTGATTTCCTTCCTTTTTCTCATACACGGAAAGTTTGTTCGGTTCATTTTCATCCCAGCCTTCAAAAATTCTGGCAGGAACATCAATACTAACAGTTCCGGGTTCATAACTGACATTTTTGTTTCCCTTCAGGGTAAGCTCTATGCCCAGGGTAGTTGTATCCGTAGCATTGGAAGCATTCTCCGGAGGAATGATTGTTAAATCTCTTTGTTCCCGCATATCCCCATTAGTGTTATTTCTATAGGTATGGCCGTTGGGAATGGTAGTGCCAAATCGAGGAGCATTAGGAGCTTCCGTCCAGAATGCCTTAAACTCATGGTTTACAGCCTCTTCTCCCAAATCCCTTTTTCTTCTTACCAGAGTAAAGGGACTGAAATGCTTTGCGGAAAACAGGAGTTCTTCTCCCTCCTCCTTTACACTAAGGATTTCTCCGGGATGATCTTCAGAAAGATGTACAATCTGTAATTCTTCCTCAAGATCCTCTTCTTGATCTTCTTTAAATTTCTCCTCAGTCTTCTCTAAAGCATCCTTTATTTTTTTATTTTTCTGCAGACGAAGCTCTACCTTCTTGCCGTTCTTAGGCTGTACTTCCTTTTCCACACCGTTAATTTCTCTGTAGAAGGAAATGTCGATAGCCTCCAGAACTTCAACCTCCGCCTCTTCCCCCGGATTCTTTTTCTTATAATCCTTCAAAGAAAAGGGCCTTGGCCTCTCCAGAATACTTTCCGAATCTACCGGAACCACCTTAATTTTGGTTCCCTCATAGAAGGTTCCCCAGAAAAAGCTTGCCAGCACAGTAATATCCTTACTGTAGGAGACCCTCAAAGGAACCGGCGTCCATATCTCCGGCTTTTTCCTCCTGTTTAGCTTCTTCCGATGACAAGTCGCCTTCTCTTCCGAAGAAGACTCCTCAGTCTTTTCTTCCGAAGGAACAGTCTTTTTCCTCCTTTTCTGAAGCTAAATCTTCTTTCTCTTTTCCTTGTTTCCCTCTGATTCGGATTCTTCCTTCTCTAAGGCAGTTTCTTCCAAAGAAGTCTTTCTCTCCTCCCTCTTCTCTTCCGAAGAAAGGATTGTTTCCTTCTCTTCTTCCCTTTCTTTCAGACTTTCAGAGGATTTGTCTTCTGTAGCAATAGCGATACGTTCTACCGTTTCACCGGCAATTTCTTCCGCATAGCTAATGCTTTTGCAAATTTCCCCGCAAGCATCAAGCTGAGGAAATAAGCCATGCCCTTCTTGGCAAATCCTCCTCTTCGACGTCTTTTAGAGAAATTCTTTTCGGGTCAGGCTTTCCTTCCTCTTCCCGCTTCTCCTGCACCTAAGTGCTGTTCTGTTTTGTACTGCATGGCACACTCCTTATGTCCAATTTCTTCCCTTCCTAAAGGAAGAAGTTTATAAACGATTTCCTTGCTTTTTCGAGAAAATCGTTTTTAATAAAAAACTGTCAGGACTGCCTATTATAGGGTAAGTCCTAACAGTTTGTCGACAGAAAAATTATTATTTTTATTAGCGTCAAAAATTTTTCTACTATAATAATTTATTTCGTAAAGATACGATTTTTTTAATATTATTGTATAAGTTTCTTATTTTATCATTCCATTTTTAAAAGCAATATACTGCATGCTTTGCAAGCAATACACTACATACTTTGCAGGCAATACACTGCATGTTTTGCAAGCAATACTATAAAGATTTACAAGGGTGTAGAGCGTTTTCATCAACACGTTTTGTCCTATAACTCTAAAAAAAGGAGTATAGAGAAACGAGATACGAAGTCGTTCTTCTCTATACTCCCTGTATGGGATTAATGCTGAATCTTAGTTTAAAACTCCGCTATTATCTGGTCTTAAACTTAGAAATCAAATCGTTCATCAGGTTAGCCTGGGCAGAGAGCTCTTCGCTGTTGCCGCACTTTCCTCAGCTGTTGCGGAGTTCTCCTGTACTACTGCGGAAATCTCCTGAAGACCTTCACTCAGTCTGCTAACTCCTGCGGATTCCTCTTCGGAAGCCTTGGAAATTTCTTCGATTAAATCATTTACCTGATTGGTACTCTCGGATACAGACTGTAATGCCTCTGCTGTTTCCTCCGTAAACTTTGCCCCCTTCTGTACTGCTCCGATGGTCTCTTCAATCAGAAGGAAGTATTCTGAGCAGCTTCCTGAGACTTCTTAGCCAGGTTTCCTACTTCGTCCGCAACCACCGCAAAGCCCTTACCGGCTTCTCCCGCTCTTGCTGCCTCGATAGCCGCATTCAGAGAAAGGATATTGGTCTGGAAGGCAATATCATCAATGGTCTTGATAATCTTGCTGATTTCCTTGGACTTCTCGGTGATTTCTTCCATAGCCCCCTGCATGTCAGTCATCTTCTGGTTACTGGTTTCTACATGAGAACCGCTGACAACACCCAGCTGTTGAGCCTTTTCCGCCTGCTTTGTGGTGTGGCGAATCTGCTCTGTAATATCTTCCATGGTCTTGGAAAGCTCTGCAATGGAGGAAGCCTGCTTTGTGGTTCCTTCAGAAATTCTCTGTGCCATGCTACTTACTCTGATCCGCGCTGCCGCTTACCTCGGAAGAGGAAGTGTGTACATTCTTTAAAGTTCCGTTTAAGCTTGTGGAAATTTCCTGTAAAGAATTTAAGATTGGACGGAAATCTCCCTTATAGTTCTCATCTTCTTTGATTTCCGTTCCAAAGTCTCCCCGGGCAAATGCAGTGAGCTTAGCCTGTAAATCAGATACTACATAATTCAGACGCTTAACGATATTGTTAAAGCTCTTTACCAAACGACCGATTTCATCTTCCTGTGCATAAGAAACCTTAATATCAAAGTTTCCATTTGCCAACTTGTCACTTTCCTCTGCAAGCTTTCCAAGAGGACTAAGGGACTTCTTCAGTGCCGAGAAAAGAATTACCTGTAAAAGAATAAACAAAATAACTTCTGCCGTAGCCAATGCAACAAAGAGCTGGTTCTTTCCTTGGTTATATAAATCCAAGCTCATTGCGGACTGTACATACCAGTCTGTACCGTAGATGGTGAGCGGTGCAAAGTAACGAATACGGTGACTGTCCTTGATATGGAAAATGCTCTCTCCATCAAACTTGCTCTGGATGTCATTCTTAAAGGTCTCTTCTCCAACATACTCGGAAAGGTTCTTTCCTACTGCATCGGGATTAGAGCTGTAAACAAACTTACCATCCTTATTGATAACATCAAAGAAGGTCTTAGCGCCCTCTCCAGACTTATCTTGACCCAGAGAATCAAACATCTTAACATTTAAGTCTACTACTACCGTTCCCATAAACTGGTCATTATGAAGAATAGGTACAACCAATACAAAAATTGTCTCTCCGGTAATAGAGGATACAAAGGGATCTACCACATGGCTTACCTTTTCCTGAGAAGCTTTGGTATAATACTCTTCCGCTCCATTTCCATAGAACTTATAATCCAGGAACTTGAAGAACCGCTTGTTCTCATCTCCGTTATCTCTTCCTAAATACATAGCGTATTCCGGCTCACCCTGCTGGAATGCATTTGGCTCGAAGAAAACGCCTGCACCCATGATGTGCTCATCGTGACGAATCATTTCCCAAACAGAATCCAGCAAATATTTTTCTTCAAAGGATCTTCTTTGGCTTAAGTGAACGGTGTCTTTTAAAAGACTGGGAACTGTTGCCGCTCCGTCATCCGTTTCGTTATACATTTCCTCCAAGTGATCACTGATTGCTCTTGCAGCGTTCTCTGCTAAAGTGATGGATTTTTAGCTTTTTCTACGTTCATAGCAGTAGTAGAAAGTAAGTAATCCTGATTAATCTTATCGAAGGATTTTCCTACCGCATTCAGCAGAACAATGTTTGCCAACACAAAGACCACCAACATGGATACGCAGACCAATACAGAAATTCTTCCTGCCAGGCTAGATCTCTTTTTACCCTTTACAGCCTTTGCCTTCTGTCCCGGTTTTCCTCCCGGAGCCTTCTTAAAAGCCTTGGAGCCCGGCTTTTCCTGGTTCCCGCCTGCCTCTGTCTTAACAGCAGCTTCCTTTGGGCTTAACCCGTTTTCCTGTGTGTTTTCCATTCTTCCTCCTTGAAATTGTCATTCCTCTATCTCAGGAAAATTTCGTGAAATGGTAGGAGTTACTCTCCTCCATGATTCCGCTTTAATCAATATCGTCAGTTTGGAAGAATGTATTAGTGAATTTACGGAAATAAAAAAAGCTATCGTTAGCTTTCAACAATATAGATCTGAAATGGGAGTATGCTTTCACTCACTTAATTCTACGCATTGAAGTGCTATATTCATTATATAGATACGCTCTAATGCAGTATGGTCTGTAATTGGGGCACGCTCCCGCTAACTTCGCCTTCGCAACGGTACTAACTTCAAGCTTCGCTTTACTCGCTTTCAGTAAGTACCGGCGGGCTCAGATTGCCCCTATTACAGACCATACTGCATTATTCGCTTCTCTTATGAATTTTTACTAGTCTACTTTCTCGCCACAGGCTTCTGCGTAGGCTTTCAGGGCTTCTTTTTGTTTCTTGTTTAACTTCTTCGGAGTTTCTACCACTAAGGTTACGTAGTGGTCCCCTCTAACGTTAGGGTTCTGCAAGGACGGAACGCCCTTACCCCGAAGTCTTGTTCTGGTATCGGACTGGGTTCCCGGGGTAATCTTTAATTCCACCGGTCCGTCCACAGTCTTTACAATGGTGCTTCCTCCTAAGGTAGCCTTAGGGAAGCTGATAGCCTCTGTAGAATAGATATTCACGCCCTGTCTCTTAAAGAAGGGGTGATCGCTGACAGATACCTCCACCAGTAAATCGCCTCTGGGACCGCCGTTTCTTCCCGGATCTCCGCCGCCGGACTTACGAATCGCCTGTCCATCATCAATTCCCGCAGGAATGGCAATTTCCATGCTCTTCTCTGTATTGATGTAACCTTCTCCACGGCAATCCGGACATTTTTCTTTGATAACCGTACCTTCTCCGTGACATTCCGGACAGGTGGTTACCTGCTGAATGGTACCGAAGATACTTTGCTGGGTCATTCTTACCTGACCGGCACCGTTACAACGGGGACAGGTCTGCTTCTCCGTTCCCGGCTTCGCTCCCGAGCCGTTACAGGTCTTACAGGTATCTTTATATCGAATCTTAATGGTCTTCTTTACACCCTTAATGGCTTCATCAAAGGAAATCCGAAGTCCTACACGAATATTCGCCCCCTTTTCCGGCATATTGGCTCTTCTTCTGGAAGAACCATAGGAGGATCCAAAGCCTCCGCCGAAGAACTCGGAGAAAATATCTCCCATATCCATGCTGCTGAAATCAAAACCGCCGAAACCGGAGCTTGCTCCCGCTGCGGAATTCGGGTCAAAGGCCGCATGGCCATAGGTGTCATAGGCCTTTCTCTTTTCCGGATCGGACAGTACCGCATAGGCTTCCGAAGCTTCCCGGAATTTCTCTGCGGCACTTTCATCTCCGGGATTAGAGTCCGGATGGTACTGCTTTTGCCAACTTTCGATAGGCTCTTTTAATGGCACTATCATCGGCATCTTCTTTACCCCCAGCACCTCATAATAATCACGCTTTTTCTGCCATATATTTTCCTCTCCTTTAAATCCCAGGAAAAGACAGGCTAAGCCTGTCTTTTCCGGAAAAAATTTCAAATTACACTTCCTTAAAGTCTCCGTCAACTACATTATCGTCAGCGTTACCGCTCTGGCTTTCAGAAGCACCGGCAGTTGCATCTGCTGCGCCGGCAGCCCCTGCTGCTTGAGCCTGCTCATACACCTTGGTGAAAAGTGCCTGAGAGGACTGCATCAGCTTCTCCTGTGCTGCCTTAATCTGCTCCGCACCGTCCTTGGTAATGCCCTCCAAAGGATTTGCTGCAAGAACATCCTCTAATGCCTTTAAGTCAGCCTCTACGCTTGCCTATCGCTGTCGCTAATCTTATCTCCCACATCGGTAAGAGCCTTCTTGGTCTGGAACACGATGGAATCTGCTCCGTTTCTTACTTCGATGGCTTCCTTCTTTTCCTTATCCGCTGCTTCAAACTGCGCTGCCTCATTTACCGCCTTATCAATGTCTTCCTTGGACATGTTGGAGCCGGAAGTGATGGTAATATGCTGCTCCTTACCGGTTCCCTTATCCTTAGCGGAAACATTTACGATACCGTTGGCATCAATATCAAAGGTAACTTCAATCTGAGGAACACCGCGCTGTGCCGGTAAGATACCGTCCAGTCTGAACTGTCCTAAGGTCTTGTTATCTCTTGCAAACTCTCTTTCACCCTGTACTACATGGATATCTACTGCAGTCTGATTATCTGCCGCTGTAGAGAATACCTGTGATGCTCTGGTAGGAATCGTGGTGTTTCTCTTGATAAGAGGAGTAGCCACTCCGCCTAAAGTTTCGATGGAAAGTGTTAATGGAGTTACATCCAGAAGAAGAACATCGCTTGCTCCCTCTTCTCCGCTCATCTTACCACCCTGTACCGCTGCACCAAGAGCCACACACTCATCCGGATTTAAGTTCTTGGAAGGCTCTTTTCCGGTAAGCTGCTTTACCTTCTCCTGTACAACAGGCATTCTGGTAGAACCGCCGACTAAGAGTACCTTACCAAGGTCAGCGTTACTCAGTCCTGCATCCTTCATAGAGTTCTGTACCGGAACAGCAGTTCTCTCTGTTAAATCGGAAGTAATCTCCTCAAACTTTGCTCTGCTAAGCTTCATATCCAAGTGCTTAGGTCCCTCTGCCGTAGCAGTGATGAAAGGCAGGTTAATATCGGTTGTAGTTGCGGAGGAAAGCTCTTTCTTTGCCTTCTCGGCAGCTTCCTTCAAACGCTGTAAAGCCATCTTATCCTGAGAAAGGTCTACACCCTCTGCCGCCTTAAACTCGTCTACCAACCACTTGGTAATACGATCATCATAGTCGTCACCACCTAAACGGGTATCACCGTTTGTGGACAATACTTCGATGACACCGTCTCCGATATCAATGATGGATACGTCGAAGGTTCCTCCACCTAAGTCGTAAACCATAACCTTCTGCTCGGACTCATCCTCCAAGCCGTAAGCAAGAGCTGCCGCTGTAGGCTCGTTGATAATACGCTCAACCTTAAGACCTGCAATCTTACCGGCATCCTTGGTAGCCTGACGCTGTGCGTCATTGAAGTAAGCAGGAACGGTAATAACCGCCTCTGTTACCTTCTCTCCCAAGTAGCTCTCTGCATCCGCCTTTAACTTCTGTAAAATCATAGCGGAAATTTCCTGTGGAGTGTAATCCTTTCCGTCAATGGATACCTTGTAATCTGTACCCATGTGTCTCTTAATGGAAGAAATGGTTCTCTCTGCATTGGTTACCGCCTGTCTCTTCGCAGGCTCTCCCACAAGACGCTCTCCGGTCTTGGTAAATGCCACTACAGAAGGAGTGGTTCTCATACCCTCTGCGTTGGGGATAACAACGGGCTTTCCGCCCTCCATAACGGCTACACAGCTGTTGGTTGTTCCTAAGTCAATTCCAATAATCTTTCCCATAGTATTTTCTCTCCTTTTTCTCTAATCTATATAATATTGTTATTTCTATTTTTTTAATTTATTTTCTTTACCTTTTACCATGGAGTGGCGAACCACATTTCCCCGGTAAGTATAACCCTTCTGCAAATCCTGAGTTATGGTATCTTCCTCCGCATCTCCCTCTTCCTCCGTCATCACCGCATTGTGTAAAGCCGGATCAAACTTCTTCCCGAGGGCCTCGATTGCCTGAATGTTACAATCAGCAAACATCTTCTGAATCTGCTTATAAATCCCTTCTACGCCTTTCACAAAGGGAGAATCCTTCTCCTCTTCCTGCACGTGATCTAAAGCTCTTTCAAAATTGTCCACCACAGGAAGCAGAGCTTCGATAATACTTTTGCCCCCAGTTCGAACATCTGCGCCTTTTCTTTTTCGGAGCGCTTTCTAAAATTCTCATACTCCGCTAAAGTTCTAAGATACTTATCCTTTAACTGGAGAAGCTCCGGATTCTCTTCGGAAGTACTTTCCTCTACCGTTTCGGAATCTTCACCCTCTCCTTCTTCGGAAGCTTCTTCTGTAGCAGCTCTCCACAGTTTCTTCCGCATCTACCTCGGCGGATGCTTCCTGAGCCTGCTTAAGCTCCTCTTCTAACCCTTGCTGCTCTGTATTCTCTGCCACAAGACTCTCCTTTCTCTATCTAAAAACTCTGGTTCATTTCCTTTATCAATCCTGCCAAAGTCTTTAAAACCATCTCATAATCCATTCGCTTCGGACCGATAACCCCGATAGTTCCCTGCATTCCGTTACCTAAGTGGTACTTTGCGGTAACCACTGCGCAATCCGCCATATCCTCCAGGGGACTTTCCTTTCCGATATAGACCTGGATGCTACCCTCCTGCTCTCCCGAATCACTGCTTTGCAAAAGCCCTGCCAGCTCTTCCTTCCGCTCTAAAGCAGAAATCAGCTTGGAGGCATTTTCCGAATCGGTAAGCTCCGGATATTTGAAAATGTTGGTAGCTCCGGAGGTATAAATCTCTACCGCTTCCTCCTCAGGATGCAAAAGCTCCTGCATTCCCCGAAGCACACATTCCATGGTCGCCTTGTGAGGCGTCCTATCCAATAAGGAACGAATATCTTTTTCTCCCAGCTCCTCCACGGAGAAGCCTGCCAAAACATCATTTAGCAAGAGGTTTAAGGAGAGGATGGCAGCCTGCTCCAAATCCTCCGGGATATCCAGAGTGGTGGTTTTTACAATATTGCCCTGAAACATCAGAAGGAATAAGACCTTCTGTTTCTCCACCAAAGACAGCTGCAGGAACTTAATCTTGTTCTTCTGCATACTGGGGCCGGATATTAAGGCCGCATAATGGGTGTCGCTGGCAATGTTTCTAACCAAAGTTTGTAAAGTGCTTTCCAGTCGCTCCATTCTGGCAAACATAGAGCTTCTCACATCGGATAGTGCCCGCTCCTGCTTTTCCATAAGCTGGTCCACATAAAAGCGGTATCCCTTATCTGAGGGAATTCTTCCTGCAGATGTGTGGGGCTGTATAATGTAGCCCATCTCTTCCAGATCGCTCATCTCATTTCGAATGGTTGCCGAGCTTAGATTCAAACCGGAAAACTTACTGATCGTACGAGAACCTACCGGCTCTCCTGTTTCCAAATAGTTTTTGATAATCGTGGTGAGAATAATCACCTTTCTCTGATCCACAGAACCTTTTCCCTCCTTTCTCGGCTTTGTTGGCACTCGTGTGTATTGAGTGCTAACATATGGTCATAATATACCGCTAATGGAAGGATGTGTCAAGAATTTTTCAGAAGAACTTTGTGAATTTCTGATGAACAGGGCGGGGCGGATGTTTTGCTTCCTCCTTCCGCATTTTTCTTCCTGTTTTTTCCATATATTTCTATAGAATGGAACTATATCGCTTTTCCGGTATAGGGCTTATTCGGGGCACGCTCCCGCTAACTTCGCCTCGTAGGGGTTCTAAGCTTTTAAAAGACAAAAGCCAAGAACCCACGGGCTCAGATTGCCCCCGTCATAAGCCCTATACCGAGAAAGCGAGCCGAATATATTAAATAAAGGAGTAGTAGAATCAATATGCCAAAAGTCAAACTAAAAATATTTTTTTGAGTCTAAGACAAATGCCAAAAAAGTCAGAAGGCGGAAAATCTGCCCCTCCCTGCTCTTTCTCACTCTGCTAAAATCATCTCTCCTTCAGCTCCAGGCCTTTTACCGCTCTTATGCTTCCGATCGCTTCTTTTCCTAATTGAGAAAGTCTTTCGTCTTTCTTTTCCTGATTTTCCATAAACTCTGCCAATTGCTTATCCTGAACCGGCAGGATATAGCGGATATATTCTTTATTGAAGCCGGTGTAATAGTACTTTCCTTCGATTTCCCGGATTTCTTCTATTAATATGGAGCTTTCTTTTCCTAAAAACTTCTCTCAAATTTCTTGGAGTCTTCCAACGCCAGCGCCAAAAGCTCTTTGGAGCGGGCTGTTTTTGATATTATCCGGAATCTGCTCCTTCATTTCGTCTGCTTTCGTCCCCTTTCTTCTGGAGAACTTGAATACGTGGAGATCATAGAAGGAGATTTCCTTTAAGAAGGCGAAGGACTCCTGAAAATCCTCCTCCCGCTCTCCGGGGAAGCCCACAATCACATCCGTGGTAATGGCCGCCATGGATAAACTCTTCGGATATCCTCTACCGCCTTCCGAAAATCTTCCTTAGTATAATGGCGGTTCATTTCTTTCAGGGTCTTTTTCGCACCGCTTTGTAAGGACAGGTGAAAATGAGGGCAGATCGCTTCTACTTCCTTTAAGCCTGCTAAAAAGCGTTCCGTAATAATTCTAGGCTCAAGACTTCCCAGACGAATTCTTTGAATACCGGGAATCTTTTCCCACCTGGGAAATCAAATGGAGTAAAGCCTCTCCCGTTTCCGCCTTTCTACTGGCATACTCATAGGAAAGATTTTCAAAATCCAATCCGTAGGAGGACAGATGAATCCCGGTAAGAACTACTTCCTTAAAGCCTTCCTTCGCCAAATGACGAATCTCCTCCAGACAATCCTCTTCCTTACGGCTCCGGATTCTGCCTCGAACATAGGATGATGCAATAGGCGCAAAACTGATTGCAACCGTCCTGCACCTTTACAAAGGCTCTACTCTTATCTTTTGGCTTGGAAAGATATAGATTTTCATATTCTCCCTCCTCCCGTACCGGGGAAAAGGGCTCCATGGGACTTGCATCATTTTCCAGCATAGCCTCCCGATAGGCCTTAATCAGCTCTACCACTCTGCCCTTTCCGGTATTTCCGATAAGAATATCAATGCCCTTATCTTCTTTCAGCTCCTCCTGCTTTCCTTCCACATAGCAGCCTGTGGCAATGACGATGGCTTCAGGATTCCTCTGCTTGGCCTGATGAATCATTTGCCGAGACTTTCGGTCCGCAATATTGGTTACGGAGCAGGTGTTAATCAGGTAAATGTCCGCCTCCTCCGTAAAGTCTCACAAGCCTTGCCCCTTCCTGCAAAATTGCTTCGGTCATGGCCTCTGTTTCATAAGAATTGACTTTGCATCCTAAGTTGTGCATGGCAAAGCGCAGTCCTGCTAAATCCATTTTCATCCTCTTTCTGTATTGACTAATCTTATCATCCCAACTGATTCTAATTTACTAAACGTATTATCCTGCTGAATCTAATTTACTAAGCTTATTACCCTACTGAATCTAATTTACTAAGCTTGATTTCCCTACTAATTCTAAGCATCTATCTCTATGTCTGCAAAATTACCGTTCTTTCACGGCTTTCGCTTGACATTAAAATCGTTCATTACTACAATAAACTTATCATTTTAAAGGAGGGTATGCTGTGAAGACGGTTCGTATTTCATTAAATTCTATTGATAAAGTTAAGTCCTTTGTAAACGAGTTGGTTCGTTACTCTGATGTGGACTTCGATTTGGTTTCCGGTCGTTATGTTATTGATGCAAAGTCTATTATGGGAATTTTCTCCTTAGACCTTTCCAAGCCCATCGACTTAAACATTCATGCTGATGAAGGAGATATGGAGGATATTTTATCCCACTTGGCTCCCTACATCATTTTAACTGTTGTATCTTAACGGAAAGATAGAAGATATACAAGGCTTTTCAAAAGTGCATGGTTCCATGCACTTTTCTTATGTAAAGAAGGAGAATTATGCAATACCAAGCATTTTTAATCAAATATGCAGAAATCGGTACCAAGGGAAAAAATCGCTATGTCTTTGAAGACGCCCTGGTGCATGATATTCGGATGAAATTAAAGAGGGCTACCGGGAGCTATTCCGTTAGCCGGGAAAGGGGAAGAATCTATGTCAATGTGAAATCCGAGGACTACGATTACGAGGAGTGCATTGATGCCCTTCGCCATGTCTTCGGTATTGCCGGCATCGCCCCTATGGTGCAGGTTCCTTTAAGCCCGGACTTCTCTGTTTTAGAAAATGCCGTCCTCTCCTACTTTAAAGAAGCCTATGGAGACAGTAGCGTTTCCTTTAAGGTAGAAAGCCGAAGAGCAGAAAAATCCTACCCCATGACTTCTCCGGAACTGGATCAGGAATTGGGACACAGTATTCTGGAAGCCTTCCCCAACAGCCGTGTGGATGTACATAAGCCGGATGTAAAGCTTCGAGTGGAAATCCGCCAGTATATGAACATCTACGGAAAAATCATTCCCGGTCTTGGCGGAATGCCTCTTGGCACCAACGGAAAGGCCATGCTTTTACTTTCCGGAGGAATCGACTCCCCTGTTGCGGGATACAAGGTGGCAAAGCGGGGTGCCTTACTGGAGGCCACCTACTTCCATGCGCCCCCCTATACCAGTGAAAGAGCAAAAATCAAGGTTATGGATCTTGCAAAGCAGGTTTCTACCTATACCGGTCCGATACTGCTTCATGTGGTAAATTTCACGGATATCCAGCTGGCTATCTATGAGCACTGCCCCCATGAGGAGCTGACCATTATTATGCGCCGCTATATGATGCGGATTGCAGAAGCATTGGCTTATAAAAACAACTGTATCGGCTTAATCACCGGTGAATCCATCGGACAGGTGGCTTCCCAGACTCTGCAAAGTCTTGTATGTACCAATGAGGTCTGCACCCTTCCGGTTTACCGCCCCTTGATTGCCTTCGATAAGCAGGAAATCGTGGATGTGGCTCAGGAAATCGGTACCTACGAAACCTCCATTGAGCCCTACGAAGATTGCTGTACCATCTTCGTGGCAAAGCACCCGGTTACCAAGCCTATTCCGGAGAAGATTCGGAAATCAGAGGAAAAACTGGCGCCCATTGTTGCGGAAATGGTGGAGAAGGCCATCAATGAGGCAGAGGCTATTTTGATGCGGAAAGATAAGCCTTCGGAATAAAAAAGGGTGGTGATATAAAATAGCTTTCTATGCAGTATAGGTCTGAAGTAGGGGCACGCTCTCGCTAACTTCGCCACGTAGGGGTTCTAAGCTTTTACAAGACAAAAGCTAAGAACCCACGGGCTCAGATTACCCCTTTTTCAGACCTATACTGCATAGGCGCTATTTACAATTTTGAGTAATCCCCCCCATTCTTTTTTATTGAGAAGGCTGTTGAATAGATGTGATTTTATATAGTTTTTTACTCCCCTCTATTCATCAAATAGCTTGGAGAGTACTCGCTCTGCCTGCATACATAGAGTATGGACAGGAAGTAAGAGAATAAAACGAGGATTATTGCGTAACAAAGTATATATCCATTAGGAAGATTAAACCGCAAGTCATAAATCCCCATTCCTTGTAACATAAGGATCAAAATTCTATTGGTAAATAACAAGGATAATAAATATCCTATACAGGAAGCCATCGTCAAAATCGGCAGGATACTCATAGAAATCTGCCTTGCTATCTGATACGTTGTGAAGCCTATTGCTCTCATCACAGCAAAATCACTTTCGTTATTTAAAACTACTGTCTTTACCAGTAAAACCACAGTAGTTAGTGTAATAAACATACTTACGAAAAGTACCCAGAGGAGAATCGCCTTTACATTGGCGATAACCGAAGCAAACTGAGCGTTGAATAATTCTTTGAAATTTTCGATATAAATGTTTTCATCCCCAATTTGAGATTGAATTTTCGATATCGCGACCTCTATGTCCCTGTTATTCTTTAGATACAGATACATCGATTCCCAACTGGCATCCGGTTCTATTTTTAGGATACCGTCATAGGTAAAGAAAATATCAAGTCCTCCGGTATAGCTGCCTTGTGTCAGTCCGGTTACTACATATTCTTCCTCCGGAGCTTGTTCTTGATAATCATTTCTGATCGAAATCACATCTCCTATTCCTTTTTTTAAACTCTTGGAGAGATTAACCGAGATAGCGATTTCATTGTCATAGAAAGGATACCTTCCCTTATATAAGCCTATCTTCTCCAATTTCTCATAGTCATCGTAAACCGTTACTCTTCCGCTTACATTGTTATCACATAGGATTTCTCCCCCTCCGGGACCTATGCATTTTATAACGGCTTTGGTGTTATCCATGTCGGATATTGTCTGATATAGCTTCTGAATGTCTGCTTCTTTCCCGGGCTTTAAAACAATATCAAATTTCTCCATACCACTGATTTGCGATAAACCGTCTTCTTTTTGAACAATATTGGAAAATAAAGTGATAAAAAATGAAGAGGATAATACTGCTAAGGCAACAATAAGCAGATGGCTATATTTTGTTTCTTTCTACTAATCAATAAATAAATAGCTGATAAAAAGTCCAGGGATAAAGGAGTTTTCCCAAAAAATGAATGACTGATTCCACCATTATAATTACCCCTTTGTCCCCTTATGGCTGCTACCGGAGTGATTTTTCTTTACGGTAGCCGTTGCATGAAAAAGGCAAATATAAATACTATAATTAGATTCACCAATAGGATTTCTAATCCTCTCATCACATGAAAAGAATTTACCCACCTCATACCGCATTCTGCCGTTAAAGAGGGAATGAAAGTGGATTCCAGTGTAGCAGACAATAAAATCCCTAGAACACTTCCCATAAAACCTAAGAAAATGTATTGGCAAACAAAGGATAGTCGAATTTCCCTATCGCTAATGCCTAGTGCTTTCATCACCCCAATTGTTTTAAAATCCTTATAAAAATTGTCTTTAAGTCTAAAATACATTACCAGACACACCACAATCAGCGTCACAATTGAAAAGAAAAGTATCGCAACACTGTATACGTGTAATGTAGAATGCATAGAGTACCGAGCGGAAACAATATCCGTATACGTTGCATAGGGCGCCTCTTTGATGAGTGGGATAAAGTTTTGTCTTAAACCCTTATCTTCAGACTTAAGCAACAATAAAGCACTGCGGCTCTCATTTCCAAGAGAATTTTCCAATTCCGAGAAAGATTTCTCCGGTACATCAAAAGCCATAACGCCTCGATTACCATACAAGATATCCTCAGTAAATCCGGCAATCACAAAGGTCTTATACTCATCAAGGTACTTTATAGATAAATTTTCTCCTAATTGAAAACCAAATAAGGTCTTGCACAGATAGGGAACAAATATGGCATTCTCCGGCTGGATCTCCATTTTTTCCACAAGATTGACAGTAGATAAAAGATTGTCTCTATCAAAATTCCGTATAATCCACGAACCCTGTAATTCTTCCTTATTTTCTACAGAGATTGATGTTTTTAAGAAAATCAAAGTATCTTCTGTTTCATAAGCGGTATTGATTTCTGATTTTTGAATGAAGCTCTCGATATCCCTTTTTTTACTTTCTAAGTATTCTCTGGGAAATATGGCGCTATAATCTGCACTGTTTGTTGCTTTCATAAACAGTCTCAAATAAAAAGCCGAAAAACTATCTTCTATAGAAAAAGATATACCCTATCAAAAAAGAAGACACCGCAATCAAAAAAACAAAGACAAAAGATCCATACACATTTTTTTTAATTTTAGAAAGGTTAAAAAGTAATATTCTTTTTATCATCATTACCAACCCATTTCCTTTAGAAAACCGTCCAATTGTATATTTCTTTCCTTATCATGATCTACTGTATATTGTCCCAGATTACACTCCCCGCAAATCACTCCATCCTTTAAATACAGTATGCGATTTCCTCTTAAAGCTGCATTAAAGTCATGGGTAACCATTAAGACAGTTCTACCTTCTTGATGAATATTGCTTAATAAATCCAGAACTCTGCGCCCTGATTCGGAGTTCAGTGCTCCTGTAGGTTCATCTGCAAACAATATATCCGGTTCATTGATTTCAGCACGGACTACTGCAACTCTTTGTGCTTCACCTCCTGAAATTTCCGAGGGACTTTTATCCCAATTTTTTTCTTCAATATTAACCATTGAGAGCAGCTTCTTTGCTTTCTGCATAACTTCAGCATTATTTTTATTTCTTAACAGACCGCTCAACACAACGTTGTCCAGAACCGTAAGATTATGAATCAAATGAATCTGTTGAAATACAAATCCACAGTGATTTCTTCTAAAAAGAAGATAATGCATTGTTGGATTTACTTGAAATTTCTTCGTTTCTAAAGAAGACCCTTCCCAAAGATGGATTATCCATTCCCGAAAGCATATATAGAAGGGTTGACTTACCTGAACCTGATGCTCCCATGACCACAGTAAAAATCCCTCTCATATAATTCTAAATCTATATTCTTTAAGATATGTTCACTATGGTTTTTCGTTGAAAAGCTCTTACAGAGTTTTTCCGTTCTAATGATTATTTTTTATCCTGACTCACCATTTTTGTATTCCTTTCATGGTCCAGTTCTTGATACACATCCCTTTTTCTGTATTAATATTAACATTCAAAATCCTTAGCAGTCTTTGCCTCATCCTTAACAATTCTTAACTGTCCCATCGTGATTCTTAACTATATATTGCAGCTGAAATTCCTTATCCTCATTTTCTAATGACAATGAACCCCCATGCTTCTATAGCAGTCCCATTTACAAACAAAAAAATTACTACAGGAAATTCTTTCTTTGAAAGTTTCCCGTAGTAATTTTTTTCTCCGCTCATGCCAATGGCAAATCTATTGTTACACAAAAATTGATTCTCTATTTTTATCAAAACGAATTCTTCCTCCGATTTTTATTTATAATCTTTTTGCAAATATATAAACCCAATCCGGAACCGGCAAAGTCCTTTGCTTTTTTTCCTCGATAAAATCTTTGATCCACAAAGTGGATTTCGTCCTCTTCAATGCTGTCTCCAAAATCGCTAACAGAGATTCGTAAGTACTGATCAAAAAAACTGGAGGATACAATAATCTCTGTATTCGCATACTTATAAGAATTATTGATTATGTTGTCAAAAACCCTGCAATAATCTATTCTTATCTATTTTTATGATACAGGAAGGAATAGATATTTCCTGAATGTAGTTTTTATAGTCGGCGCTGCGAATAATATCTGTCACAACTTCACTACATTCTTCTCTTACGATTACTTCCATTTCCTCCAACTCATCTAATGTAGACTGCAATAAATTGGAAGCCAGAAGATTAATTTGCTCCGCTTTATCCATAATCATCATCATCTTTTTTCTTTTGGATTCATTATCTTCCTGTAAAGCTAGAAGCTCTGTAGTTGCTTTTATGGAAGCAATCGGGGTTTTTATATCATGGCTTAAAGAGGCAATGAGCTCTTTCCTCTTTTTAAGTGTATTTTGCTCATTGATTTTAGCGGTCAATAGCTTCTCCCGCATAATATCAAAAGCTATTAGCAAATGTACCAAGAGCATCATTACTATGAATGCTCAGGGGCATTTCAAGATTTCCATCGGAAATTCTTTCTGCAAAAACTTTTAATTGGTCTAATGGTTGAAGAATTGTTTTCCATATTTCAAACACCAGGATTACAATAATGATAAAGAATACGCTATTCATCAGTAAGTAACTATTTCTCATACGAATACTATACTCAACATAACGTTCATAATCCTCATTTTAAAATGATGAGCTTTCCCACTACTTTCTTGTTTTTACAATATCTATAATCGTATCTTTATTTTTTTATAGAGTCTTCCAGCCCGCTTCTCTTCGTGACCATGGATTCGTAAACAATATCTCCCTGCCCATTGATAACATAGAATGAAAGCTCACTTTTCCTATCTTGAAAAGCGCTGTCTTCCCAATGCCCCCAGTTTTTTTCCACTGACTTTCTAATATAATTTATTTCAGCATAATCCTTTGGCTTCTTCATTATCGGTAAGCCTAAAAATACCAGAAACAAGCCAGGACAGAATCAAAATTAGTAGAAAAATAGAGATATCCTTTTTTCATTATCCTTCTCCTAAAGCCAGCATATACCCTACTCCCCAAACAGTCCTTAAGACTCGTGGCTCGTTAGGGTCTATCTCTATTTTTTCTCTTAGTCTGCGAATGTGGACATTCAATGTATTATCCCCGGTAATGCTATCCTGCCATACATTTTGAAATAATTCCTCTTTTGATATGGTTCTGCCTTGATTCTTAAAAAGATAGAACAGTAGCTTTTTTTCCATTCCTTTCAATTTAATTCTTTCCCCGGCAATATATAATTCTTCTTTTTTTACATCTACCTCACATTTTCCCAAGTTCACGCAGTTTAATTTATCTTCCGGATAATATCTTTTCAAGAAATACCTGTATTTTTGCAAGCAAATAACTGAGGGCATAAGGTTTTTGAATATAATCATCCCCTCCAATATGTAAGGCTAAAATCATATCATCTGTACTACTACGCGCACTAATAAAAATAATGGGTACATCCGTTATTTGGCGGATTTTTTTACAAAGGTCAAAGCCTGATTCATCACCTAAATTAATATCCAGTAAAATCAACTTTACCCTATTCTTGGAAAGAACTTCAAAAGCACTTTTTCCACGGAGTCTGCCGTAACCGTACTGATACCGAACAAATTCAAATATTCACTTGTAGCATCCAGCAAACATTCCTCATCATCAATGACTAGACAATCGTAAATCATAAAAACAGCTCTACCTCACTTTCTGCTTCTCTCTGTATGCGTTAATAAATAGATGGTAGATTTGTAGATTTTTTTCTTTACTCTAATAAAACTTTACTGATTCTTTCCTTTATAATGCCATTTTTCTTACAAACAAAGGCGTGCCACTCCCCTTCTTGCAGTTCTTCCAGAATTTCCCATTCCTTTACCGCTTCCAGGCTCTTTCTGACTTCCTCCGCCTTTTTCGTCTATAATTCCGGAGGAAATAAAGATTCCTCCTTCTTCCAAAAAAATCTCAGTACTTCCGGAGCCAATGCTACAATAACCGGAGCCAAAATATTGGCTAGGACCAGGGAAAATGGCTTTCTCTTCACAGTTTTTTTCCGATAAGCTACCTCTTCCTTTTCCTGTCCCAAAATATTTCCGATAAAAAGAGGCAACTGCTCTTTGGAAAAGATTATTTTTTTCAAAAGATTATCTTCCACTGCCGCTTCACATAAAGGGTCTAAGTCCGTGGCAAAGACTTCCTTTGCTCCCATTTTCAAAGCAGCAATCCCCAGAATGCCGGAGCCGGTTCCTAAGTCCAAAACCGCTCTCTGCCCTTTCCGTATTTTTCTAAAGCCAAAAGGCAAAGCTTGGTGGTTTCATGCTGTCCGGTCCCAAAGGTAGTGCCCGGATCTACGGAAAGCAGTATTTTTCCTTCCGCCTCTTCTGATGCCTCCTCCCAGCTGGGACTGATATAGAAGTTTCCCACGGAAAAAGCATGAAAAAAGTCCTTCCAAGCATTCATCCAGTCCTTATCCTCCGTTTCGGATTGGCTGATAGTTCCCTTTCCGATATTGCAATAGGAGGACATATTTTCCAGTTCCTCTTTCAAGGCCTTGATAATTTCTTCGCACTCCTCTTCCGTGAAAATATTGGAAGAATTTAAAGTATAGGAATGGTCCACCAAGGGGTCGGAAAAAGTCTTTTCCACCTCTTCCTTTCTTCTTAGCTTATCTTCTTTAGAAAGTACCTCCACATAAAAGGATAGGGTGGCATCTTCTACACTCTCATCTCCCTCAGGATAAATGTCCACAAACATGGCCTGAGCCTCTTCCTCGGTAATCCCCAGCTGGTCGGAAAACTCCACCCCTTCAATGCCCCATTCTTCCATAAGATAGGCAGCCAGAATCTCCTCCGCCTCTATAGTGGTATCAATACTATACTTTCTCCAAACCATCCTTTCCCCCTCCTTTTTCTCTTTCCCTTCTTTTTAAGAGCACAAACAGGGACTGCAAAAATTCAATATATAGAATCGGATATGCAGTATAGGTCTGAAAGTGGGGCAATCTGAGCCAGCCGGTACTTAGTGAAAGCGAGCCAAAGCGAAGCTTGAGCTTAGTACCGATGCGTAGGCGAGGTTAGCGGGAGCGTGCCCCGATTTTAGACCTATACTGCATGACGAATGTTTATGATTTTTGTAGCCCCTTTCCTTTATGCCTTAAAAAATTTTCTCAGAACCGGCAATTCCTCTTTTAAAACACTAATACATTCCTCCAGGTCTCTTTTTTCCGTATATTGGGAGAAGGAAAAACGCAGGGTGGAATCCAGTTCTTCATGGCTTAGGCCAATGGCCTTCAAGGTTCCGGAGATTCCCGGATGGTTCGAGGAGCAGGCTGAACCGCTGCTGACATAGATTCCTCTTTCCTCTAAGGCATGAAGCAGAACCTCCGCCTTAACGCCTTTAAAGGCTGCGGAAACGATATGGGGGGCAGAGGCCTCTCCTCTTTCCGAATGTACGGTCACCCCTTCTATTTTTTCCAATTCCTCAATAAAGAAATCCTTCAAATGATAGAGCAGTTCCTGCTTTTCTTTAAGATGACTGTAGCAAAGCTTGGCCGCAAGTCCCAGTCCGGCAATGCCGGGGGTATTCAGGGTGCCGGAGCGAAGGCCGTTTTGGTGTCCTCCGCCAAGCATTAGCGGAGAAAGCTTTACCTTTTCATCCACGTACAAAAATCCGATGCCCTTTGGCCCGTGAAGCTTATGTCCGCTGACAGACAGCAGATCCACGAAATCCCTCTTTGGGCGAAGTTCCATTTTCCCATAGGCCTGAATAGCGTCCGTATGGAAAAAGAGTCTTGGGATTCTTCTCTTTAATGCACTGTCCGATGGCGGCAATATCCTGCACTGCTCCCACCTCGTTGTTTACCGTCATGATGGACACCAGAATGGTATCTTCCCGAATAGCATTTTCCAAATCCGTAAGAGAAATATGTCCCTTTTCATCTACAGGCAGGACGGTTAAGGAAAATCCATGCTGCTCCAAAAACTCCAAAGGCTTATATACCGCAGGATGTTCTATGGCGGAAGTAATGATGTGCTTTCCCTGTCTTTCCATGCCAAAGCAGGTTCCCATAAAAAGGCAGTATTGTTGGACTCCGTTCCTCCTGAAGTGAAAATAATCTCTTTTTCCTTGCACTTCAGCGTGTTTGCAATGGTTTCTCTGGCCTCACGATAATAGGCTTCCGCTTCCACCCCATCTTATGCTTTGCCGATGGGTTTTGCGTAGTCTGCCAGCATGGTGGTGGTCATCAAATCCGCCACTTCCGGATATACCTTGGTACTGGCTGCATTGTCCAAATAAATACTTCTCATCTTCTTCTCCTTCCGGTCATTTTTTACCTTATTGATTTTAGCTGAATCTTGAAAAATAACGCTATTCCTCTAGGGGATACCGACTTTCCTCCTGAACGACTATCCCTAATCACCTGATTATGCAGGGCTATTCCTCTGCTACAGCATATTCCAGCTGCATCATAATCAGACTTAATGCCGTAATGGCTGCGGTTTCTGTCCGTAAAATGCGTTTTTCCCAAACTGATGGGAAGAAAGCCCTCCCCCATTGCTGCCTCCACCTCTTCCTTGCTAAAGCCTCCCTCCGGCCCGATACACAGGGCAATGGAGCAATCCTTCTTCCCTTTCACAGCTTCTTCCATCTTGCTAAGGATTTCTCTTGTGGGAACTACGCCTCTTTCATTTTCATAGGGCAGAAGCTTAAAATCACAATCCTTCACATAGGAAAAAGCTTCCTTCCAGCCCATTCCCTTTTCCACTGTGGGGAGAACGGAGCGCTTACTTTGCTTTGCCGCAGCATCCATAATGCTTTGCCAACGGCTGATTTTCTTCTCTTCCTTTTTTTCCTTTAGCTTCATCACCGTGTTCTTGCTTTCCAAAGGAACAAGGGCGGAAATCCCCAGTTCTACCGCCTTTTGAATAATCCATTCCATCTTCTCCCCCTTGGGAAGTCCCTGGAGCAGGATCAGTTTTGCCGGTAGCTCATGGGGCTCTTCTCGAAAGCAAATGGACAGAACCGCCTCGTCCTCCGAAAAGGACTGAATTTCACATTGGTAATCTACCCCTTCTCCATCGGAAATCAGAATTTTCTCCCCGATTTGCCCTCGCAACACCTTATGTAAATGGTGAAAATTCTCTCCTCTTAAAAGGATTTTCTCTTCTCCTATCTCTTCTTTCGACACAAAAAAATGATGCATTAGCCCGTCCTTTTTCTTTTCGACCACCCTTGAGATACTTTAAAAATACCTGGTGCTCGAATGGGTTTTCTTCCTATAAAAGCCATCCTAAACTTTCTTTATCATAAAGAAAATATTCTTAAAAACTCTTTTATCTTACAGCTTTCGTGAAAAGAATACAATCCCTCTCAAAGTAAGAAAGAAAGCATCGCAAAGCATGAAAAGAAAGCAAAGACAGATGGCTTTTTTCGACCATCTGCCTTTTTAAATCCTTATTCACAACGAGTATCTCGCAAAGCCTGCGATACTCGTTTGTTTATGTTTCTACTATCCAAAGAGATTCCGACTTAAATCGCCTTAAATGCTTCCTCTAAATCTTCAATAATATCCTCTACATTTTCAATACCGATGGAAAGGCGAACGGAGTTCTCCTGAATTCCCTGAGCCAGCTGCTCTTCTTTCGTTCCTTCGGAATGGGTGGTGGAAGCAGGGTGAATCGCCAAAGACTTTACATCCGCTACATTTGCCAATAAAGAGAATAACTCCAGATTATCAATAAAATCCTTGGCAGTTCTTTCATTTCCCTTCACGGTAAAGGTGAAGATGGAACCGCCACCGTTGGGTAAGTACTTCTTATAAAGAGCCTGCTGTGCCGGATCTGTGGATGCCGCAGGGTGAGAAACAGACTCTACCTTCGGATGTTTCTTTAAATACTCTACCACCTTTAAAGCATTTTCTCTGTGACGCTCCACACGCAGGGCAAGGCTCTCCAACCCCTGAATCAATACCCAGGCATTGAATGGAGAAATCGTTGCTCCCTCATCACGAATAGTAATGGCACGCAGGTAGGTTGCAATGACTGCCGGTGCAGTGTCTACCGCAAAACGCACGCCGTGGTAAGAGGGGTTTGGCTCGGTAAGCCATGGATACTTATTGCTCTTTGCCCAGTCAAACTTTCCTGCATCTACCACAATTCCCCTAAGGAAGAACCATGTCCGCCGATAAACTTGGTGGCAGAGTGTACCACAATGTCTGCACCGTACTCGATAGGACGAATCAGATAGGGGGTGGCAAAGGTATTGTCCACAATCAAGGGAAGACCATGCTTATGAGCAAGATTTGCCCAAGCCTCAATATCAATGGCATCTCCGTTTTGGATTGCCTAAGGATTCAATATAGAGCGCCTTGGTATTCTCTCGAATGGCCTGCTCTGCCTCATTTAAGTCTGTTGGAGACACGAAAGTAGTTTCCACGCCAAACTCCGGAAAAGTATGCTTTAAAAAGTTAAAGGTTCCTCCATATATATTCTTTGCGCTGACAATGTGATCCCCATTGTGTGCCACAGCCTTAAAGGCATAGGTCACTGCCGCCGCACCGGAAGCCACCGCTAGAGCTGCCACACCGCCCTCTAAAGCCGCTACTCTTGCTTCCAAAACCCCTGTGTGGGGTTGGTTAAACGACCGTAAATGTTTCCGGCATTTCTTAAAGGCAAAACGATCCGCCGCATGGTCGGAATTATCGAAGACATAGGATGTGGTCTGGTAAATAGGTACCGCTCTTGCTCCGGTTGCCGAATCCGCCTGCTCCTGTCCTACATGAATCGCCTTAGTATCAAATCCAAAGTTTCTCTCGCTTCTATTCTTTACTCCCATTTTATCTTCCTCCTTACACTCTACAAAATTCATCTTTTTTCTTGCTGGACCTATACTAGCACTTTCTAAAATCTCTGCATAATACAAGAGTTTTTGGATTTGGCTATAGTTTAATTCTATAGTAAATGACTATTTCATCATTCTGTCTATGCTGGAAATGCCCGAAAAACAATGTAATGTAGTCCGATCCACCCTATCTGGTCTTATATTATTCTTATAGAATTGGATATTTTTATAAGTTCAGACTTATCTTATTCTCCATTTATAAACAACTGAAGTTTTAAAAAAATCACTTTATCATCTTCATTCTCTTTTCCAATACCTAAGTTTCAGGAGGAAACAATTATGCACAAGACACAAAAATTAACACTTACCGCCCTATTTGCGGCATTATCCTATGCTGTATTCACCTTCTTACAGATTAAAATTCCTATCGGAGCAGATGCCACCTCTATTCATTTGGGAAATGCGGTAGTCGTCATTGCAGCACTGGTTCTGGGCGGTCCCCTGGGCGGCTTTGCAGGAGCTCTGGGAATGACCATCGGGGATTTACTGGATCCGGTATATATCACCTATGCTCCTAAAACCTTGATTTGTAAAATGGTAATCGGCTTAATTGTAGGCTTTGTTGCCCATAAGCTCGGAAAGATTCAGGATACAAACAATAAATCCAAAATTTTTAAATGGGTTTTGCTTTCTGCCATTTGCGGACTTTTTGCCAATGTAATCCTGGATCCCAGCATCGGCTATTTCTATAAGCTCTTAATTTTAGGAAAGCCTGCTGCGGAACTCTCCTTTAAGATTAACCTGATGGCTACAGGAATCAATGCCATTAGCTCCACCATCGTTTCGCATGTTGTCTACATGGGACTCTATCCTATCCTGCGGAAGCAAAATATGGATGCCCTGCATTTGGCATAAAATCCGAAAGGAGTATTCCACGCTTTACCAAAGATACTTGATAAAATCCAAAAGGAGTATCCCACGCTTGCCAAAGATACTCGATAAAATCATAAGCAAAAACTCCTCGCCGACCTAAGGGGCAACGAGGAGTTTTTTTCTTTTTTTGCTTTTGCTTTTTGCTTTTTACTTTTTGCTTTTTGCTTTTTGCTTTAAAAAGCTTATTTGGTTTTTGAAAGCAGGTTTTTGGCTTTTTGTAAAGGCAAATGCCAGCAAGGCATTTCCAAGCAGGATAGTCACAATCCAGAAAATAGTCTTTCCTATAGACTGTTCCCTGATTTTTAGAAAGCTGTAGGGTCCGGAAACCAAACCGACAGCATTGAAAATCAGCATAGGTATGGCATAGAGAAGGGTTACTCCCAAAGCCTTCCCCCAGGGCAGAAAAGGGGTAGGACTGTCTTCTCTTCTATAAAAAGAAAAAGAAGAATGCAAAGAAGGGGACAAAGAAGATGACTAAAGAATCTTGTTCCTTCTAAAAATTCATGGGTATAGCCCTTTTCCGGTCCTAAGACCAAAAGTACCACAAAAAAGGTAAGGGCTAAGCATACCGAAGAGATATAGCGGAGTATAGAAAGAAAGGGCGGAAATGCCCAATCCCCTCCTGTTCTTTGTAAGGCCTTACTGATTACTCCCTTCCCTCTTGATTCTTTCTTTGTAGCAGTAGGAAGAGGGTGATGGCCGATCCAGATACCGCAAAACAGGTTGGAATCCGTAGTGTAGAAACGAAAGGTTCCCAGTCCGTCTTCCTGTAAACCATGGAGAACCACAATGCACTCCAGTAGTAGCAAAACAAAATGCCCCAACAACAATCCCTGATCCTTGCCTTTTTCTTTCCATTCCTTAGCCTTTCTATTTTTAACTTATCTATTTTTAACTTATCTATTTTTAACTCATCTATACTTGAAATTATCCATGCTTGAAATTATCCATGCTTGAAATTACCCATGCTTAAAATTACCCATTCCTAGCAAAGATACAGAATACTTGCATCAAAGGAAGCACAGTCCTTTACTCCGGTGTACATCATCATTTCCCGGAGCTCTTCCTGCATATTTTCCACCTTGGCAATGACGCCCTCCGCCCCATGGGAAAGAAGAGGTTGTAAGATTCCTCGGCCTACAGAAACCGCATCTGCACCTAAAGCCAGAGCTTTGTAGGCGTCATAGCCGGTATCCATACCGCAATCCACAAAAATCTGCATCTTCGTATCTTTTAAAGCTTCCTTGATTTTCGGTAAAATCTGTAATGGCGCAATACCGAAGGGAAGTCTACCGTGATGATGGGACACTACGATGGCAGCACAGCCCGCCTCCTTGGCCTTTATGGCATCCTGTACAGAAAGCACGCCCTTCGCCACGAAAGGCAGCTTGGCATAGGCTACAAAGTCTGCCAAATCCTTGCTAAACACCGGGCCCATAGGGAAGCCGTCTACCACATCATAAAGACCGTCTGTTCCCGGAACATGGTCAATGTCGATACCCACTGCAACGGAGCCCTGCTCTCTTGCAAAATCTATCTCCTCCCGAATTCTTCCATGGTCTGCAAAGGGCTTAATAATGCGTACGGTATTGGGATTTTCAGCAACTATCTTCCCGTAATCTTCATTATCTTCCATTCCCACCCAGTTTAAGGAATTCAGTTCTTTCGCGGCCACAGCATATTCCTCCATGGGCGTTCTTCCATTTTCTAAAACCTTATTTAAGTGGGAAAATGCAGGCATCATAATGGGAGAATCGTATTTTTTTCCGAAAATCTCCTTTTCCAAAGAGACTTCCGTGCTGTCAATCACCCTCATTTCCACATGAATACGATCCAAATAATTTCTGTTGTAACGATTGGCATCCTCTGCATTTCCGCTGGTTACAGGAATGACTCCCGGTCTTCCCGGCCATGGGCTATTATTCATTTCCATAAAACGCTCCTTTCAAAGTTCTAAATGAAAAACATTAGCATCTCTAGCAAAAAAATATTGCTTTATACTTCTTTAAAATTTTCAGCTTTTGTTGGATAAAGCCTTTCCTTTTACGTCTCATTCTACTGTCTTTAGACCGGAGGATAAAACAGCACCAAAAGGGCATAGCCTGCCAGAGCAATCACTAAGAATAAGGAAATAAAGGCAGAGACAAATTCCTCCTGCTCTTCCTTTTGCAAGAGTCCCTTAATCTGTAACGGTACCGGAAAGCCTGTGGGACAGAGGAAATATAAAATAACGCCAAAGGAAAAAATCTTATCCTGCATTTGCTCCTTGAAAACAAGGAAGAATAAAAGAATAATGCTTCCACAGAAGAGCAGTCGAATCCCCGCCAGAGTAAAGAGGGAAGACAATACCCCCTTATGCAGCCTCATACTGTAGCCAAGACTAAACAAAATCAGGGAGCCGATAGGTACAGTAAGGGCCTCCATGGTGTTGTCAAAAATAGCTTTCAGTCCTACATTCTGCATAATCGCCTGATGCAGTCCGGAGGCATTCATTACTACGCCGAAAAGCACCGCCAAGATAAAAGAACTGGTGAAAATCTTCTTGGCAAAGGGCAGTATCTTTCGTTCTCCTATACTCTTGTTCATTAAGATTAAGGGGACAAAGATAAAATTAATCAAGATTCCTGCAAGGTCAAAGGGAATCAGATTCGCCATATAGGACTTTCCCACCACACTGATATACAGGGGGAACGCCACCGCACCTCCCTCACAGGTCAAGCAGAGGAAGGGACCTATCTCCTGAAAGTCCTTCGGCAAAAGCTTAGAAAGCTGACCTCCTAAAAAATATACAATGATCCACAGAACTATCAAAAATACAATTTCTAAGAAAACGCCCTTTTCCAGCTTGGTTTCCACCATAACCTGATAAATCAAAAAAGGAAACAGAATGTCCAGCGCTATTCTTTTTGCTCCCTCATTTTGTTCATGGCTAAGCCAAGCCCTTCTCCTTGCGTGTCCCCCTAAAAACAGCAGGAAAAACACAGGAAAAATTACGGAAATAGCAGTCATCCCTCCCTCCTTTCTTTTGAACAAGGAGCTGTAAAAATCAAAATAATTAAATAGATTTTCGGCAATATAGGTCTAAATGAGGGGTAGTCTGAGCCCGTCGGTACTTGCGAAAAAAACAAGAGAATCGAAGTTTTTCGCTTTAGTATCCGAGGACAGACTTTTCATGAGAAAAGTCGTCCTGTAACAGACCAACTTCCGAAGGAATTTGCTTTGCGAAGCAAAGTGAGCAGTGGGTAACAAAACCACTGCTCAGTCAGGCGAAGCTAGCGAGAGCGTGCCCCAAATTTAGACCTATATTGCTTAGAAAACTATTTTGATTTTTTTACAGCCCCTTCGTAAATGGAGGTGCTTTTTCTGTTAATGCTTTAACTCTACGAAGCACTTCTTCTTTGCTATTTTCAAAATCTGTAGTTACTTTATAAATGCATTCCGCAATTTCCTTCATTTCCTCTTCCTTAAAGCCTCGAACAGTGACTGCAGGTGTTCCGATTCTTACCCCTGAAGTCTGGAAGCGGGAACGGGGATCATTTGGGATTGCATTCTTGTTTAGGGTAATATTTACTTCATCACAGGCATTTTGCAGGAACTTTCCGGTAATGTCCGGGAAATTTGTTAAATCCACAAGAAGCAAATGATTTTCTGTTCCACCGGATACCAACCGGAAGCCCTTTGCCATCATAGCCTCCGCCAAAGCCTTTGCATTCTTAACGACCTGCTGCTGATATTCCTTGTATTCCGGCTTTAAGGCTTCACCGAAGCAAATTGCCTTGGAGGCAATCACATGTTCCAAGGGTCCTCCCTGTACTCCGGGGAATAAAAACTTGTTGAAATTATATTTCTCTGCCACTTCCTGGCTGGAAAGAATCAAACCGCCACGAGGACCTCTTAAGGTCTTGTGGGTTGTGGTAGTAGTAACATGGGCATGGGGAATGGGACTTGGGTGAACTCCTGCAGCCACCAATCCTGCAATATGCGCCATATCCACAAAGAGTACCGCACCGCAGGCATCTGCAATTTCACGGAAACGCTTAAAATCAATAATTCTGGAATAAGCGGAAGCTCCGGCAATAATCATTTTGGGCTTTTCCTTCATTGCCAGGTTCATCACCTCTTCATAGTCAATAAATCCTTCTTCGGTAATGCCGTAGGGAATAATATTATAGTAAAGACCGGAAAAGTTCACAGGAGAGCCGTGGGTTAAGTGTCCACCGGCGTCCAAACTCATGCCCATGATTTTATCTCCGGGATTGCAGATTGCCATGGTTACCGCCATATTTGCCTGGGCACCGGAGTGGGGCTGCACATTGACATATTCACAGCCAAAAAGCTGCTTAGCACGCTCTATGGCAATGCTTTCCACCACGTCCACTTCGCTACAGCCGCCATAATAACGTTTTCCCGGATAGCCTTCTGCATATTTGTTGGTTAGAACCGTTCCCATAGCCAACATCGCTGCAGAGGAAATAATGTTTTCAGACGCAATCAATTCGATATTGTTTTGCTGCCTTTCATACTCCTTCCAAATTCCCTGACCAACCTCCGGATCCTGTTCCTGAATAAACTTCATGATTTCCTTAATCATAGTTGCCTCCTTACTCTCCTGAAACTCCCTACTCCTCTTGCCAAAAATATTCAGAAATCACTAACTGTAGCTGCTTAACATTGTTGTATTCGTGAATTCTAGGGTAGTATAACAAATTTAAATTCTTGCGACCAGCTTTATTATTTAAAAATTTTTCCCCATCTTCGAAAATCATTCCCTCTACTCTTATCCCCTGTTCGTCCTCTAAATACAGTTTTATTGCATTTTTATTCTTTCCTAAAATCTGAAAATTCTTCACCAGGACATTTTTCCGAGCAAAGGACGGCTTCTCATTTCCCTTACCAAAGGGTTCCAGGCAAGAGAGGGAACGAACAAAGTCTTCCTTTAAATAGGAAAATGGCAGCACACATCAATCCAAACCTTCTCTTCCAAATCCTCTTCCTGAAGCTTTTGCATGATCTAAAAAGAGCCTGCTTTTAGTGCTAAGAGCTTTTTCTTTAGCTACGGAAAAAGCCTGCTGCCATAGGATGCCCGCCAAAATGTAAGAGCAGCTCCTTTTGTTCCTCCAATCTTTCCGCCATCGGATAGCCCGGAATAGAACGGCCGGAGGCCTTGCACCGGTCTCCCTCTGCATTGGTGACGATAAAGCAGGGCCGATAATAGGCTTCTCGAATCCGCCCTGCCACAATTCCTGCCAAGCTTTCGTGTAAGTTGGGAAGGAAAAGGAATAAAAAGCAGGACATCCCCCTCTTGTTCCGCCAAAGCCTTGGCTTCTTCCACTCCCTTTTTGGTCATTTCCTTACGTTCCTCATTTAAGACCAGTAAATGAGCTGCCTTCTCTCTTGCCTTTCCTTCCTCTTCCTCCAAAAATAGAGAGAGGGCCAACATAGCACTTTCCAAGCGGCCTCCGGCATTAATACAGGGGCCTATTTGAAAGCCCAGAGTATAGGAAGAGATTTCCTGTTCAGGAGAGATATTACACTCTTGTAACAAAGCCTGAATCCCTATATTCTTGCTCTTTTGCAAATGACTTAGGCAGTACTTTACTATGACTCGGTTTTCCTTCTGTAAGGGCATCACATCACAAACCGTAGCAATTCCTGCAAAGCAGGCCAGTTCCTCTAAAAGTTCCACGCCCTTTCCTTGCTTTTCCAATAGCATTTTCATCAAAAGATAGCAGACCATAGCTCCGCAGATTTCCTGATTCGGATACTTGCTACCCTCTCTTTTGGGATTTACCACGGCAAAGGCTTCCGGAATTCTATTCTTCCCCTCCTCATCCCTTCGTAAATCATGGTGATCCGTAAGCAGTACATCTATTCCGTAGGACTTGGCCTTCTCCATGGCGGAAAAAGCGGAAATGCCGTTGTCACAGGTAATAAGAGAAATCCCTTCCTCCTTAGCCTCTTCGATGATCAGTTCATTGATGCCGTAACCGTCCAAAATTCTATGGGGGATGACCACGGAAAGCAGTTCTTTTGAGAAAAAGAGGGAAAGAGCCTTGGCTAGAATGGTAGAAGCACAAACGCCGTCCACATCATAGTCTCCCACAATCCGAACCTTCTCCCCATCCCTCATTGCCCGCTCCAGACGATTTAAAAAGCGAATACTATCCGGTAAAAAAAGAGGAGAAGGGATTTCTTCTCCCTCCAGAAAATTCCGCATTTCCTCTTCTGTTGTTAAATCTCGATTCCGAAGAATCCGCACCAATACCGGATCCAGGGATAATTTCTCCCCAGCTCCTGAAAAATCCGCTTTTTTTCCATAAACAAACCACTTTTTCATGGTATTTCCCTTCTAAAACTCCGATAACTTTTATAATCAATATTATTCCTATAGTTCCTATAATTCCCATAGTTGCTTAGCTCCTCTAGTTGCTTAGTTCCTATAGCTGATTAGTTCATACAGCTGCTTAGTTCATATTCTTAAAATTATTTGCGCAAGCATTATTTTTCTTGTATAGTAAGGAAGGATTCTTGCATAAACAATGCCCTATCACTAGAAATGGAGAGACAATGAATTTATTTGAAATTAAGAGAGATTTGAACAAAAGTGCTCTGGCCCTTTTACTATATGTATTGTCCGTACAGATTTTGGCTGTACTGCTGGTTTTGCTGCTGCCTCTTACCGGCATTCCCCTCTTATCCAACCAGTATATCTGTATGGTTATCTCCGTAGCTCTCAGCTACTGTCTTTTTAAACAATATCTTTCCCGGGGAAAAGAGACTGATGCGTAGGGAGGAAGAAATTGATAGTTCTGAAAAGCAAGACAGTCCTACGGAAAGTCTTAAAGAACAGCTTGGAACAGAAGCGCTAAGAAAAAAAGAAGCTTTTTCTCTTCTTGCATTTCTACACTATTTCATGATATTTCAGGCAGGGCAGTGGATCGGGGGCATCATCAATGCGACCATCATTTCCCTCTTTAGTAAACTCGGTTTAAATCTGTCCTTTTCTCAGGAAGCGGCAAAAGGAGGAAGCCTGACCGATGCCCCCATGCTCTTCTACACGATTTTTGGTAGCTCCCTTAATGGAGGAGCTGGTTTTCCGAGGAGTATTCTATCATCGTTTCCGCTCCTACGGAAAATACTTCGCAGCCTTTTGGACCGCCTTTTTCTTTGCTCTGATGCACAGCAATTTCCTGCAATTTGCTCCGGCCTTTTGTATGGGAATCATCCTCTTTTCTATCAGAGATCGCTACGGGCTGCCTTATTCCATACTGCTGCATTTTTGTAATAATCTTTTAGCCATTTTGGTGAATAACCTCTCCCAAACTTCCACACTGGCACAGGAACTCTACGGTTTACTCCTCCTTGCCGGCTTAGGCTATGCCATCTACTATCTTATAAAAAATCGAAAGAGCCTGGCAGAGGAGAGACAATACGAAAAGGAACACTCCCTTTCCTTAAAGCAATTCTTTTCTTCTCCCCTCTTATGGGTCGATATCGTCCTGATGGTGGCACTAGCCTGTGTCAGCCTCTTTGTCCCCATGGATGCAGGAGCGATGTAAAAATAAACTAATACAATTTTTGTGCATATAGGTCCGAAATAAGGGGTAATCTGAGCCCGTGGGTACTTGCAAAAAACAAATGAAATGCGTTTTTTGCTTAGTACCCCTACGAGGCAAAGTTAGCGAGAGTGTGCCCCTGTTCCGGACCTATACTGCATAAAAAAATAACTGATTTTACATCTTCCCTTATTTCCCGAAGAGAGTTTCCAGAATACCTCTTCCAAAGGCTGCTCCGATATTTCCTCCCAGGCGTCTTCCCAAGCCTTTTCCAAAGACGGATTTTCCGATACCGGAACCAATCTCCCTGCCGATGGATCCGGAAACGGAGCGGCCCACGGACTTCATTACTGTCTTTTGCTTACTCTTTTCCTTTTCCAATGCTTTTTCCTGACGGAGCCTTTCCTTTTCTTCTTCCTTCTCCTTCAGTTTTTGGGCTTTTTCCTCTTCTTTTTCCTGCTTAGCTCTTTCCTTTTCCTCCGCCTTTTTCCTGTAGAAGACGATTTTTCTCTTCTTCCTTCTCTTCTAATTCCTTTTTGAAGCGCTCCTGCTCTTCCTTCCCCTTTCTATGCAAAAACTCATAGGCGGAATCCCGGTCCACAGCTTCTCCATAGCGAATATAGAGGCCGGAAGCCTTGATGGCTCTATCCTGCTCTTCAGGACTTGCCTCTCCCAGATAAGATTGCGGTGGGAAAATCCTTGCCTTTTCCACTATAGCAGGACTTCCATCTTCCTCTAAGCAGGAAATCAAAGCCTCTCCTGTCCCCAGATTCTCCAGTACCTCTTCCGAGGAAAATGCCGGATTCTCCCGGAAGCTGTCTGCTGCAGCACGAATCTTCTTACGCTCTGCAGGAGTATAGGCTCTTAAGCCATGCTGAATCTTATTTCCGCACTGGGCCAAAATAGCGTCCGGAATATCAGAAGGACTTTGGGTAATGTAATAAATCCCCACACCCTTGCTTCGAATCAGGCGGGTGATTTGATTTAATTTTTCCAATAAGGCCTTAGGAGCATCATCAAAGAGAAGGTGCGCTTCATCAAAGAAAAAGACAAAACGGGGCTTCTCTAAATCCCCAACCTCCGGAAGCAGCTCATAAAGCTCGGATAAAAGGTAAAGCAGGAAGGTGGAATAGAGCTTAGGCTCTCCCATAATTTTCTTAGCATTAAAAAGATGAATAATGCCCTGCCCCTTCTCATTTTGCCGGAAGAAATCCTTTACATCCAAGGCAGGCTCTCCAAAGAATTCCTTTCCTCCCGCCTCTTCTAAAGCTACTACGGAACGGATCAAGGCATTCAAACTCTGGGTAGGCAGATTGCCATAGGAAGCACTGTACTCCTTGCTGTTTTCCGCCACATACTGTAAGACAGAACGAAGGTCCTTAGTATCAATCAATAAAAGTCCTTCTTCGTCCGCAATACGAAAAACCACCCGTAAAATATCACTCTGCACATCTGTACAATTCAGCACACGGCTTAAGAGTAAGGGTCCCATCTCCGAAATCGTACAGCGTAGAGGAATTCCATCCTCTTTCGATAGAGCAAAAAGCTCTACAGGGAAGCCCTGATAGCGGAATTCCTCCTCCGTAAGCTTGCATTCTCCCTTTCTTTTTTCAATTCCCTCTTTGGCTTCTCCGGGCTTTAATAAACCGGATAAATCTCCCTTTACATCCGAGACAAAAACCGGAATTCCCAGGAAGAAAACTTTTTCCGCTAAAACCTTTTAAGGCTTACGGTCTTACCTGTTCCCGTTGCTCCGGCAATGAATCCGTGGCGATTAATTTTATCGGAAAGAATGGAAAATTCTCTTTCCCTCATCATTGATGGCAAAGTCAATTTTAGACATAGGCTCTCCTTTTTTATTCAATCAGTAATGCCATTTTACCTGAAAAGCGCTTTCTTGAACATTGCTTTTTTTAATAAACTTGTCAAAACTCCCAGTACCATGCTAGGATATAGAAAAGCCATGGAGGAAAAGAATATGATGATTTCAACCAAAGGCCGTTATGCCTTAAGTACACTGATAGATATTGCCGAACAGGAAAAAAAGGGAGAACCGGTTTCCATCAAGGAAGTGGCGGAGCGACAGGGAATTTCCGTGAAATATTTAGAGCAGATTATTGCCCTGATGGTAAAGGGAGGCTTTTTAAAGAGTGTTAGAGGAGCCAAGGGGGGCTCCCTTCTCTTAAAGGAGGCAAAGGACATTTCCGTAGGAGATATTTTAGATGCCGCAGAAGGAACCCTCTCTCCTGTAGACTGTGTGAAAGAAGGAAGTTCTTGTGAAAAGTCCGCAAGCTGTCCTACCTTCCCCCTATATAAGGAAATCGACGAAGCCATCTATGCGGTGGTAAACCGATATAGCCTGGAGGATTTGTTGCTTTGTAATTCCAGAGGAAAACTGGAGCACTGTCCAAGTAAGAACTAAGGAGAACAGAGAAATTATAGGCTTTATCTCTACGTAGCTTTGAAGAGCAGATTCCAAAACAAGATATGCTACAGCGGCAAATAGCGGAGTGTAAGAACTAAAAAAGACGATGAATCTCTTCATCGTCTTTTTCTGCGTGCGACAGGATTCGAACCCACGACCTTCTGGTCCGTAGCCAGACGCTCTATCCAGCTGAGCTACGCACGCTTGCGAAACGCAAGAAATATCATAGCAAAGCTTCATTTTCCTGTCAAGCACTTATTCTAAATCTCCTCTACGGCACCGTTTCTCTCCAAAATTCCGGGAATCTCAGCCAGAGAAACAATACGATAACGGAACTCTGCACGAGAGCCTGCCAACTCCTTTAATCTTCTGGAGATTCTCTGGTAAATGATGGCACAGTCTTCTCTCTTGGTTCCAATCAGAAGAATCAGGTACTGGGAGGAAGAATACTTGGTGTAAACATCTCCCTTTCTTAATCCTTCGGATAATGACTGCTGTAAAACCTCTGCACGGGTATTCAGCTTATCCTGATTCTGAATAGGCTTTCCTTCATAATCTACCAAGGTGCAAAGCATCATAAAGATGGAAGAGCCTCTTCTTTCCAGGTTTCTTCTAAGAACATGATATACATCAATGAAGCTGGTAAATGGGCAAAGGTATGCACCAATCTTTCTGGTTCCCATCTCACTCTTCAGCTTCTCGTCCTTACGAACAATGTTCGCCTGAATCTGACGGATATCGTCTGTCACCACACGAACATTGTCGGAAAGTCTTTCGTAGCAAGCCCGTAAAGCATCGGGAATAGGTACTTCCAACTCATCCTGGTAGTAGTGAGCACACTTCATGTATAAATCGTAGGCAGTCTTGTAATCCTTCTTTAAAATCAGGGCATCAATCATCTCAATCTGCCAGCCGTTATCCGGATAGATCTTGTTGGCCTGATCATACATGACAAAGAGCTCTTCATACTGCTGATGCTCACGGTAATATATGCGCCAAGAAACTCAATGACCTCATCATATAAGCGCTTTAAACGAACACTCTCCAGAATAACCCAGTAATCTGTGGCAAACTCCGGAAGCAGTTCTCCCTTATAAATCTTAAAGGCCTTCTGATAGTAGGATAACTTCTTTGCATCCTCCTTACTATTCTTCGCCTTTAAGCAAATGTCTTCGAACTCCTGCACATCCATGACATAGTCATACTCGGGAAGATATTCCGGAGCATAGATTCCTCTTTTTCCGTCAATAATCTTCTTTCCCGGCATACCGGCCTTCTTCAGCTGAGTTCTTGCCTGGTGGAGCAGGTTGTTTAAGCTGTTGTTTTCATCCAAAAGGGACTTATGACCAAAAATTCCATCAATCAAATCTCTCTGGAAATGCCCCCAGCCCTCTTAAGAGGACAATTTCTGTGAGCTTAAGGAAATTCGCCTTGTTGTTATTTCCTAAGTCTAATTGCTTATCCCCGACATAAAGAAAAACCGCCCAGCATCTCTACATAAATTCTACTTTTCTTTTTCGCTTCCATAATCGTCCTTTATCAAAAATACCATTTGTTCCTCGCCTATTTTAAGATCTCTAAATGTAAAAGGTTTTAAAAGCGATAAATATTTTGGCTTTTTGCAATATTTACTGTATTATACTGGAAAATAGAACTTAAGGAGACTCTATGCGAATTTTTATTAGTAGAGACGAGAAAAATTCTATCCAAAAGTATAAAAATGATTTTGGAGCGGGCGGAGTATGAAGTAGATACGGCGTATGATGGGGAAGAGGCCTTGGCGTATGCCAAAACCGCCATATACGATTTAATGATTTTGGATGTGATGATGCCGAAGCTGAACGGTTATCAGGTAGCCAGACAGCTGCGAAAGGAGAAAAATGGTCTTCTATCCTTATGCTTACCGCAAAGAGTCAGCTGGAGGATCGTATCAGAAGGCCTGGATGGGGGTGCTGACTACTATCTCACCAAGCCCTTTGACAAAGAGAGCTTCTGGCCTGCATTTCCGCTCTGAGAAGACAGGGCAAGAAGTGAAACAGCTTAAGCTTCGGAGATTTAAGCCTGGATTTGGATAGTAAAGACCTTTCTTCCGGAGCTCATAGTCTGAAAGCTTTCCAAGAAAGAATTTGAACTGATGCGCATGCTTTTACAAGGAAAAACTCAAATTCTAAGTGAAGCAGATTCTCCAAAAGTCTGGGGCTATGATAGTGATGCTGTGGAAAAACCATGTGGAGGTTTATATGGATTTCTTCGGAAAAAGCTTAGACTTTTGGAAAGTACTGTAAGCATCCAAAAGTCGCAGGGGGTCTGGGATATTTTTCTGTCAGAACAGGAAGAAAGCAAAGAGGCGTAAAAAGAGCTTGTCGGATTTTTCGGAGAAAAAGCGAATAAGCATAGAAAGGAAAGCACATGAAAAACAGAAAAATTCGTATTATGGTCACTCCTCTTTTTGCTCTTTGCTGTGATGTTGTTGATATTGTCCTTCACCAACTTTAACTACAGTAAAAAAGCTGGAGGAGCAAATGAATATGGAGCTGGAACAACTGATGTTCCCAGGCTTTTAGAAACGGTCATGAGTCTCTCCCAGCCGTTCCTTTTTCCTATCGTCATCCTGGAAATTGGAGAGGATAACGAAATCACCGGTCAGCAAAGTTCTCCGGCCTGGGACTATTCCGCCTTTGATTCTCACTCTCCGATAATGGTCCGGAAGGGGCTTCAGAAGATTCAGGCTTGAAGCTCGCTGCGATGAAAACAAGAGATCAGCAAACAAAAAGAATGCCCTTCGAGAAACAACTAGTGAAAATACTAGAGATCTGAGAAAACTGATGAGAACGCAACTAGACAGTAAAGAGGATCTACACCGATGAAAGTTCGAAGTGTTAAATACTATCGTGAAAGAAGATTCTGAGTAAAAGGAAAAAGCTCCAGTACAGATCTATCGTTATAAAACTTCGTTATCTTCTTACGAGAAGAAGGGTCAAAAGACCTTGATTTTAGGAGATTATCAAGAGAGAACTAAGCATACTGAATAAACAAGCCTCTATCCACTGCGCTCTTGGCTTTGTACTGATTCTGCTTTTCCTCCCTCTGGACTACTTTTCTTCTCCCCTGGGCCATTCGTCCCAGTGTTCAAGCCATGGAAAAAGCAAAAGCAGTTTATTTCCGATACCCGGTCATGAATTAAAAACGCCATTGGCTGTTATTGCCGCCAACCTCTCTCTTCTGGAAGACCAGATTTGGCTCCGGAAAGCCGGTGATTTTCGTTCAGAACATCTCTGTGATGAGTGAAAAAATGCAGGGATTGGTGGAAAAAGCTTTTTACAGCTTTCCCGCTTGGAGCAACAGATATTTACCTACGGGAAATGGATTATTCTCGAAGAGTGGCTGAAATCTGTCTGCAAATGGAAGCTCTGTTTTTGAAGAGGAATGGAATTAGAGGTTGACCCTAGAGCAGAATATTCTCTCTAAAGCACGCTATAGAAAGTCAGGTAGAAGAGGTTTTACGAAATCTTTTTGAGATAACGGACGAAAATACGCGGATAAGCCCTTCTACCCTCTATCGTGAAAAGCTATACAGAGATATGGCAGTCCTTTCAGTGGATTCCAGTCGGAAGAAGTCTAAGTAAGGAAGAATTTGAAAAGATTCTTGCCCGTTTCACTAGGCTGGATGAGGCCAGAAGCCAAAGCGAAAGCTTCGGTTTGGGACTATCCATCGCCAAGGAAATCGCCGGAAACCACAAGGGAAAAGTCTTTGGCTACGGGAAAGAAATGGCAGGAATTGTTTGTCCTTGCCCTTCCCATGCAGTAAAAGAAAATAGGATGTGAAAGTAAGGAAATTTTATAGTTTTGCTTTCATGACAAAAACAGCTTCGATGAGGGGCGTACTCTACTTCGCCTACGCAGGGCACTTGCGGAAAAACTGACTTACGGTCAGTTTTTTCGCAAGTGTCCTCGTAGGCTCAGATTGCGAGCCCTGCATCAAAGCTATTGTTTTGTATCGAAAGCAGACTACAGAATCTCTTTGCTTCAAATCCTATTTAGTGTTTTCCGTAGCGAAAAGAGCAAGGAAAAGCAAGTCCTGCTATTGTACCGCACAGAGAATATCGTTGTTGATAGTGGTGTAGAACTCCTTCTTTAGGCCGGGATAGTCCCCTTTGTGCTTGGCCATCAGGTACATCAATTTGGTAATAGTGGCTTCCAAGGTCATATCATAGGCTTCCAGAAGCTGGAAGTCTTTTGATTTTCTGTCCCTACCTGATAGATCTCCATGTCAGAGCCTTCGTTTACTACCTGAGTAGCCATAACGATGATTTTTCCCTTTTTCTGCCACTTCTCCATTTCCTTATAAAAAGACTTCACGCATACTTTCCGGAATACCGCCTACGCCGAAGCTTTCCATGACGATGCAATCATAATTTTCAAAGAGGTAGGATAGCATTTCCGCCCTGGTGCGGGAATCAGCTTTGAAAAACACAGATAGAGTCATCAAAATCCAAATGGAACTCCACTGCCTCTCTACAGGGGCAGATAGAGGGAATATATCGAATAGATTCTGCCATCCTGCATTCTTGCCAGGGTAGGGAAAAGTTTACGCTTTGGAAGGCATGAAAGGAACGAGCCATCATTTTCTTCAGCTCTGGGTACCGGAAATTACATTTCGTTGAAAGAGGAGAACCACATTTTTCCGAATACGGATCACAGGCATAACGCACGCTGTCCAGAGATTCATCTTGGCATCGGTGCTGTCCTGATTGATGGGCTTTTGAGAGCCGGTGATGACAATAGGCTTTCTGGAATACTGTACCATATAGCTTAGCGCCGCCGAGGTGTAGGCCATGGTATCCGTGCCGTGTAAAACCACAAAACCGTCATAGCGGTCATAGTTTTTTTGAATACAAGCCCCCATTTCCCGCCAAATCTTACGGTTGCATATTGGTGGAATCCACATTGCAAAGCTGGACAATGGAAAGCTCGGCAATCTTTCTGTAGCTCCGGCACAAAGGCAATGATTTCCTCTGCACTAAGGGAAGGACTCAGCCCATCCTCTGTTTGCTTGGAAGCAATCGTTCCTCCTGTGGCAATTAGCAATACCTTTTTCACCCGTTTCTCCTTCCGTGTACAATCTACTTTTGTTCTATAAATCTATTTTACTTCTCTGTTTTTTATAAATCCATTTTACTGTTCTGTTTTTTTGAATTCCCCTTTAGGATTCAAATGTTTAGATTTCCCTCTTTAAAAGTCCGCATCATCTCATTGGTTAAGCTGAAATCATTTCCCTGGAGCTCCACCTCATCTCGGCTAAGCCAGACTGCCTCAGAAAGCTCTTCCTCATCTCGAATAATCTGAACCTCTCCTGTCTCCGTAAAGAAGCCTTTTCCTCATCCACTTTGGCAAAATATCCCAGGAGCAAGTCATCCGCCATTCCCCAGGGTTGGGATTTATAGTACTTTAGCTCTTTAATAGGAACACCGGTTTCTTCCATAGCTTCCCGAATCGCCGCTTCTTCCGCCGTCTCTCCGATTTCAATAAAGCCTGCCACAAGAGCAGGTAAGTAGGAGAGCTGATGGGCATACCTTGTGCAAAAGGATTTTCTCCTTATGAATAATGCCCACAATAACTGCCGGCATGATTTTCGGGATAAAGACCTCCTGACAGTTAGGGACAGCGCATTGCCCTTTCTCTTTGGTCCTTCTCTGTTTTGCTTCCGCAAACACCGCAATACCTGTGCTTTTGATAAAAAAATGAAAAAGATGCATTCCCTGTATTTGGCCAAAAACAGCAGAGATTTCGGTCCCTTTAAACTTCCTGCGTAGTTCCTCCAAGAAAGATATTCTCCAAAATCCACTATCTCTTCAAAGTAATAATAGTCTTGTCCGTCCAAAGAAAAAGAGTAGGTAAAGGACTTTCTCAGTCATTTCCCATGGCCTGTTGCTCTCCCTTTCGGGATAAAGGCATTTTCCTGAACTTCCTCTTTTTCCTTGGGAAAAGAAGCTAAATACTCTTTAATTTTATAAAAGGAAAAGCCCTCTCCCTCCGGACATCTAAGGCTTAAACCGTCTCCGCTCATAATAGCGTCGGAGGGATCACCTTCTTTCCCGACTCTCTTTTTACCAAAATCGACTTTCCCTGAAAAAGAAAGAAAATAGTCCTCCTTTCCGGGCTTTTCCGGATGATATTGATTATGAAAATGATGTTGTCCCAGGTCTTGTATCATCTGGCCTTATCCTTTCTTACTCCATGTTCTAAATATGGCTTATTTCTGATATTTCCTGTTCTTTTCTAAGGTAAGTCTTTATTCCACTTTTTTCTTACTCTGTTCTTCTAAAAATTTTAGGTAAAGTAAATCTTCCGGCACCGTGATTTTTTGGTTTTGCTCTTCTCCTAAAACCAAGTAAGGCTGTTCAACGCTAAATGCCTCCACCATCATGGCATCATCCGTGATGGATAGACCTTCCTTTTTCTTCTCTAAAAAGCCTTGATAAGCTTCTCAAAAAGTAAGGAGAAAAGAAAATGCCTGAGGCGTCTGAATCCGATAAAGACTGCTTCTATCCACGCTTTCCTGCACAATGCCCTTCTCTACCCGCTTTATGGTATCTGTTACCGAAAGTCCCGGAATCACTGCCCCATAGGACTTTCTGGCCTGATAAATTCTTTCGCATAAATCCAAACTAAAGCAGGGTCTTGCCCCGTCATGGATAAAAAGGGATAGACCGGTTTGGATATTCTTTATTTCTCCATTCTGATTCCCTTCCCTAGGATTGTCTTCATTCCCTATACTATAAGCTTCTCCATGCTCAGTATTATGCTCTTTTAACTGCTTTTCTCTTTTCGCTTCCCGATTCTTCAAAAACTCTAAGGCGGAGTAAACAGACCAATAACGCTCCTCTCCCCCCTCAATCAGGGAAATCGCTATGCCCTCTTGCTCACGATTCTCTAAACCGAAAGCCGCTTTATCTTCCGGTACTTTCTCCTTACATCGAGAAACTGCTGCGTATTCCTCCCCACAGTCCTGCAATGGAGAAACTGCTATACCATGCTGCTCTCCTTCGGAAAGGCGAAGACCAAGCTCTTCTTTCCATTGCTTAAGCTCTCCTTCCACTCTTTCCTTATCTTCCCTGGAAAGAATCAAAAGGATTTCTTTGCACCGATCCCAGCTGCAAAACTTTTGCAGGGCGGAATAATATAAGGGCTTTCCCTGAAAGGGCAGAAACTGCTTTTTCCTTGCATCCCATACGACTGCCTTTTCCGGCCATCAGAAGGATGACGGTAATTTCTCTTTGATTAGGCATTCTTCCCTCCCATATTCCTTTCCATTCCGCTTCAAGGTTTCTCCAATCAGAGCTCTATCTCGAGGTCTATACCGAGCTCCACTCTGAGGATTCGCTGCGCTCTTATGCCGCAAGAATTCCTTCTACACCCTAGCCTTCCGTTAAAGCCAGAGAAGGATAAGCATTCAAAGAAGCCTCTCCCCGTTTTCCTGCCTGATAATCATAATATGCCGCTGCCGCAATCATTGCCGCATTGTCTGTGCATAGCACAGGGCTTGGGCAGTAAAAGCTTAAACCGTGAGCCTCGCCTTCTCCTCCATCTTCTTTCTAAGACAGCCGTTTGCGGAAACGCCTCCCGCCACAGCCATTTTAGATACCCCTAAATCCAGAGCAAGCTGTAGGCATTTTTCCGCCAAGTCCTCGCAGACTCCCTCCTGAAAAGAGGCACAAAGATCTGCCACCCTTATTTCTTCTCCCAACATTTTCTTATGGTTTAACTCATTTAAAACCGCAGATTTCACACCGGAGAAGCTAAAGTCATAGGGAGTATCCAGTTTGGCCTTGGGAAAATGATAGGCAAAGGGGTCTCCCTCCTTCGCACTCTGCTCCAGCTTCGGACCTCCGGATATCCCAGTCCCACGGCTCTGGCAATCTTGTCGAAGGCTTCTCCCGCCGCATCATCTCTGGTTCTTCCATAGATTTTGATTTTTCCGTAGTCCTCCACATACAGCAGATGACTGTGGCCACCGCTTGCCACCAGGCAAACATAGGGAGGAACGCAATCCTGATGAGCAAGATAATTTGCCGCAATATGTCCTTCAATGTGATGCACCGGAATCAAGGGCTTCTGAATGGCATAGGCCAAAGCCTTGGCTTCGGAAACCCCCACCAAAAGGGAGCCTACCAGCCCGGGGCCGTAGGTTACCGCCACCGCCGTAAGATCGGAAAAGCTTATTCCTGCCTCTTCCATTGCCAGACGAATCACCTCATCAATTTTTTCTAAATGATTACGGGAAGCAATTTCCGGTACCACTCCTCCAAACTCTGCGTGGAGAGCCACCTGAGAGGAAATCACATTGGAAAGTACTTCCTTTCCGTTTTTTACTACTGCCGCTGCGGTTTCATCACAGCTGCTTTCGATTCCCAGAATCAAAACATCTTCCATAAAACTGTACTCTTTCTATATTTCCTTCATTCAGAATCTCATCACACAGATTCTTATAATCTGCATGTGCACTGAATTACTCTATCCTGTTCTTTGCTTCGCTCTCAGCTTTATTTTCCTTCTTCCTCTTCTTCAAAGGAAATGTCCTTACTCCAAGCATCTCTGGCAAACTTCACCGGGAAAATATGGCTGAACTTATCCTTATACTGCTCCGGATAAACCTCGGAAGGAGAATAATGGGTAAGCCACATTTCTCTAGGCCTGGCTTCCCGTCCTAAAATGGCTGCCTCTTCCATAGTCATGTGCTTATGCTTCTTGGCGTTGGAGAGTTTATCCTCCTCCCCGTACATTCCTTCACAGATAAACAAATCCACATCCTTTGCCTTTTCGGCTATCCTTGGAATCGGTCTGGTATCGGTACAATAGACCACGGAAATCCCTCGCCTTGCCTCTCCCATAACCATATCCGGGGTAAACAGACTGCCCTCATGCTCTACCGCTTCTCCATGTTGCAGACGATTCCAGCAGGACACGGGAATGCCCGCCTCCCTTGCCCGTTCTACGGAAAATTTTCCGGAACGGGGAATCGAAATTTTGTAGCCAAAACAAGGAATACTGTGTTGTACCTTAAAGGCCTCCACCTGAAAGCTTTCACAGGAAAAGCTTTGCTGTTCTTCCTGAATTTCTATATATTCGATGGCAAAGGGCAGCTCCGGCGCAATGCTTCGTAGTCCATTCACCACCCTGGCCAGTCCCTTAGGACCAATCATAGTCACCGGTTTGGTCCGCTCCGCATTTCCCATGCTGAGCAGCATTCCGGGAAGTCCGGAAATGTGATCCGCATGGTAGTGGGTAAAGCAGATGGTGTCAATGCTATATGGGCTCCAGCCCTTCTCTCGCGCATGGCAATCTGGGTTCCCTCTCCACAATCTATCAAAAGGCTGGACCCGTTACAGCGTAACATCAAGCTGGTGAGCCAGCGCTTGGGAAGGGGCATCATTCCGCCGGTTCCCAGTAAACATAATTCTAACATAATTTATTGTATCGTCCTTTCCATGAGGATGGCATCCTCTTCCGGATCCCGGTAATACGCCTTTCTTTTGGAAAAGGCCCGAAATCCCTCTCGTTCATAGATTGCCCTGGCAGGGGCATTGCTTTCCCTTACTTCTAAAAATATTTTCTGAATGGCCTCTCGATCTCCAATAGAGAGAATTTCCCGAAGCAATTGCTTTCCAAAACCTTTGCCTTGATGCCTCTTCTTCACTGCAATGCTTTCCAACTCTCCTTCTACGCCTAAAACCCTCAGAATCGCATAGCCTAAGATTTCCTCTTCCTCCATCAAAACTATGGCTCTATCGTATTTTCCCTCCACAGCACGGAAAAAGTCTTGCCGAGAATAGGCCATACTGCCAAAAAGAGCCTGATCCATCTCCCAAATTTCTTCCACATCCCGTACTTCCATGTAACGAAAAAACATTTTTCCTCCTTGATTTTAAGCGTTGAGTAGGAATTATCCCGAGCTATAGCTTAGGATATTCAGTAAGTAGCTTAGGATATTCAGTAAGTAACTTTGGGCATTCAGTAAGTAGTTTAAGCTATTCATAAATCGGATAGTTCTTCGCAATCAGCTTATCCTTGGTTTTCCCTAAATCCTTGTAAGCCTCTTCCTGCACAATCTGAAAATCCTTTAAAGCCCCTGCTTCCTTTTCCCTCTCTGCCTGAGGCTTCCTCAAATACTCCAAATGGAATCCCGCTTCCAAGCCTTCCGCCTTTTTCTTTTCCCCCAGTAAGGCTAGGGAAGCAGCTCTTTGTAGGGCGTTCTGAGGATTGGGGAATAGGCAACGCTCCTTTCCCAGGCTCTCTGCAATCTGCTTTCTATAGGGGAAAATGCCGTCCCCCAAGAAAATCTGCTGCCCCTCCAGTTCCTTCGCATAGCTAAGTAGCTCTTCAATGCTAACCGCCCTTTCCGGAGAAATGCACTGCCCTAGACGATAGAGATGCGGTATAAACCTGTCCTCTTCTGGCATCTAAGCACATGGATGGGATTGGGTAAAAAGCTCAGATTTTCCTGCAGCATTTCCAGGTACTGATTCCATAGAGGGGAATATTTCCGGCTAAAGCCAGGCCTTTCCTGTTGCCGCTCCGATTCTCAGTCCGGTGAAGGAGCCGGGACCCTTACAAAGGAAAATCGATCCACCTCTTCTAAAGAAACCTTGCAATGCTCCAAAAGACTGATACAAAGAGGTAGTAAGGTTTCAGAGTGGGTGAGCCCGATTGTAAATCCATCTCCCTAAAAATTTCGCCGTCCTTTACAAAGACAAACCCCGAAACTCGTCCGGAAGCATCTAATGCTAAGCTTTATCATTTTTGTCCTTTTCTTTTTATAGATTACTCTATTTCCCGTTTTAGAGTTTTCCCATAATCTTTCTTATGTTTTTTACTTTACTTCTCTTCTTTACTATCTTCCATACGGATTCTCCGAAAGGAAAATCCCTGACTTAAATCCTTTTCTATAGTAATCCATTTAGCTTCCGGAGGAATGTCCTCCCTAACCTGACTGGCCCACTCCATTAAAGCAATGCCCTCTCCGGAAAGCATGTCCTGAAAGCCGATTTCCCAAAGCTCCTCCGGATCTACGATACGGTAGAGATCAAAATGATAGAGCTTTTCTCTTCCCTGATATTCCTTCACGATGGTAAAGGTGGGGGAGTCTACATTTTCCGAAACGCCCAAGCCCTTGGCAAAGCCTTTGGCAAAAACTGTTTTTCCTACCCCAAGGTCCCCCTCCAGACAGTAAATCTCTCCTTTTTTTGCCTCCTGTCCCAGGCGAAAGGCCAACTGATAGCTTTCTTCTTCACTTTTGCTAATCCACTCCATCCTTTTGCTCCTATCCACAAAAAACGCTGGTGCCTTGGACGCCAGCGTTTCTTTTTATTCTTAACAAGTGGCCAGACGAAGCCTGGGGCGTCTTGTTCATAACGAGTACCCCTTGCAAATCTTTCCATATCTCGTTTCGAACGAGTTTTTTCTTGCAAGGAAAGCTCATTCCTGCCGCCGGCTTAGCCTGCGATATCTTATTACTCCTCTGAACTTGTCTTTACACGAAGGTAATGAAATACTCTTCTTCCGGTTTCATCCTCAAAGGCAGAGAGACGAGAGAGAAAATCCTCTTCAAAAAGGATGTCGGAAATAATGGCAAATTCATCCTTCCGTCCGGGAAGTACATGAACCTTTAGCTTAGCATCCTCAACAAAGTAGCTCTTCAGTTCCTTCTCAATCCCCTCTTCTGTCCCTTCAATACGAAGGAAATACCGGAAGGCATTTCCTCCCATTGGCTCAATTTCAATCATCTTATCGGACCAGCCGATTCCCTGGAAATTGTTTTTATGGCGTACTGCCGCAATGATATCGGAAACTACCGCACTGGCTGTTGGAAGCTTACCGGCTCCCATTCCGTAAAGCATAGTGGTTCCCAGACAATTTCCAACGATGCGAATGCCGTTGTAAACTCCATTTACCGGAAAAAGAGGATCCTTTTCATCCACCATCATAGGTGCCACATAGGCAAAATACTTATCCTCCACGGTCTGCACGGAGCCCAAAAGCTTAACACTCAATCCCAATGCCTTAGCATAGGCCATGTCGATATCACTGACATTACGAGTTCCTTCCGTGTAAATGTCTTCATGGCGACAACGATTGCCGGAAGTCATGGAAAGCAGAATAGCCGTCTTTCTGGAGGTGTCGAAGCCATCCACATCCGCAGAGGGATCTCTTTCCGCATAGCCCAGTCTCTGTGCCTCCTTCAAGGTATCTTCAAAGCTGGAGCCTTCTTCTCTCATCTTGGTTAAAATGAAGTTGGTGGTTCCGTTTAAGATACCGGTGATTTCGGTTACATTTTCCCCTGCATAGTTATGATAAAGGGTACGGATAACCGGAATTCCTCCTCCAACGGAAGCCTCAAAATAGAAGTTACAATTATGTTCCTTGGCGGTACGAATCAGTTTGGAACCGCAGGCATCCACTACCGCCTTGTTAGAGCTTACCACATGCTTTCCCTTTTCCAGACAGCTCTTGATATACTCATAAGCAGGATGAATTCCTCCGATAGCTTCCACCACCAGCTCCACTTCCGGATCATTTTCAATAACGGAAAAATCTGTGGTCACCAGCGCATCATCCACACCGGGAATATGCTCCTTCGTGTCCAAAATGTATTTTACCTCAATAGCTTCTCCGCCCTTTTTTTCAATCTGTGCTCTATTCATATCCAGCACTTCTTTTACACCGGAACCGATGGTTCCAAAGCCCATGATGGCAATCTTCATCTTGCTCTCCCCTTTCTTCTCCTTACAATTCTTTCCTATTGCATTCCGTAATACTCTTTTACTCTATTCTTATTGAGCGTTTCTTGTTCCTTCTTGTGAATCCTGTTCCACTTTCTCTTCAAGACTTTCCTTTTTAAAGAAGAACTTAGTCATTTCGGCTATCTTTCGATCTGGACAGCCCAACTGCATCCATTTAAGATAAGCAGAGATAAAACGATCAATATCTCCGTCCAAAACCGCATCCGTATTACCGCTTTCTTCCCCGGTACGAAGGTCTTTTACCATCCGATAGGGCTGTAATACATAGGAACGAATTTGGGAGCCCCAGCCGTTGTCCTTCACTTCTCCACGAATACCTGCAAGCTTGGCCTCCTGCTCTTCTTTTTCCTTTAGATAAAGCTTTGTCTTTAACATCTGCATGGCTTTATTCTTGTTCTGTAACTGCGAACGCTCCTCCTGACAGGCTGCCACAAAGCCGGTGGGAATATGAATCAAACGCACCGCAGAGGAGGTTTTGTTAATATGCTGTCCTCCTGCGCCGGATGCACGGAAAACCTCCATCTTAATATCTTCTTCCCGGATCTCGATGTCGATATCCGTTTCAATATCAGGCATAACATCACAGGACACGAAGGAAGTTTGACGCTTTCCCTGGGCATTAAAGGGGGAAATACGAACCAGGCGATGAATTCCGGACTCGGAACGAAGGTAACCGTAGGCATAGTCTCCCACCACTTCCATGGTTACGGACTTTATGCCGGCTTCATCTCCATCCAGATAGTCTAAAATCTTTACCGTAAAGCCATGTCGTTCCGCCCATCGGGTATACATTCTGTAAAGAATCCCCGCCCAGTCGTTGGCCTCTGTCCCACCTGCTCCCGCATTTAATCGGAGAATTACATTCATACTGTCATATTCTCCGGAAAGGAGGAAGGTTGTGTTCATCTGGTCCAATCTTTCGGAAAAGCTTTCCAGTAATTCCTTGATTTCAGGAATAACCGAATCATCATTTTCCTCTTTTCCCATCTGAATCAGGGCTTCAATGTCATCATAGTTTTCCTTCAGTTCGCTGAAAGCTTCCAGCTCGTCCTTCAGATGTCTTGCCTCTGTGGAAAGCTTGTTGGCCTTTTCCGGATCCCCCCAGAAATCGGGTTCCTCCATCATACGGTCCAACTCTATGATTCTTTTTCTCTTGCTGTCCAAGTCCAGTGCCGCTTCCAACTGCCGCAAAGGCTCTTCTTTAGAAGAAAGTTCGGCTTTAAATTGATCAAACTCAATCACAGAGGCTCCTTTCTTATACTCTAATCCTTTTGATAAAGGTTCGCACCGTGGCACTGCTTATACTTCTTTCCGGAACCGCAAGGACATGGGTCATTTGGATAAATCTTTCTGCCCTCTCTCTGCTTTGGACTTCTTACCGCAGACTCATCCCTATTGGTAGCCAATGGCTTAGCCACCTGCTCTCTTTCCACCTTCTGCTCCAGCTTAATCTGGTATAGTACACGAACGGTTTCTTCCTGAATACTTCTCATCATGTCCTGGAACATCTCGTAGGCAGCAATCTTATACTCTACCAGAGGATCCTTCTGTCCATAAGCCTGAAGACCGATTCCGTCTCTAAGAATATCCATATCATCAATATGGCTCATCCACTTCTGGTCCATAACCTTAAGAAGAATTACACGCTCTGCCTCACGCATCTGCTCGGGATTCGAGAATTCCGCTTCCTTCTGCTCATAAAGGCGAATAGCCTCTTCCTTCAGTCTCTGGTTCAGCTCATCTCCGGTCATGGATTCATATTCCTCTTCGGTAAGTCTTAACTTCTTTAAAGGAATAATGCTCATTAAAGTATCGTTTAAACCGGCTAAATCCCATTCCTTGGCAGTATCTCCGGATCCAACATTTTCAGAAACATAGTTATCAACCGTATCTGTGATAAAGCGTACAATGAGAGGACGCATATTGTCTCCCTCCAGCACCTTTGTTCTCTCGGCATAAACCACGTCTCTTTGCTCGTTGATTACCTCATCATACTTTAAGAGGTTTTCACGGATACTGTAGTTATTTAACTCAATCTTCTCCTGCGCCTTGGCAATGGCATTGGAAAGCATCTTATGGTGAATCTGCTCACCATCCGGCACGCCCAAGGCCTCGAACATGCCCATCAATCTTTCAGAACCGAAGAGACGCATTAAATCGTCTTCCAAAGAAATAAAGAATTGGGACTGTCCCGGGTCTCCCTGTCTTCCGGCACGACCTCTTAACTGATTATCGATTCTTCGAGACTCATGGCGCTCTGTACCTACGATATGTAATCCGCCGGCAGCCTTTGACTCGTCGTCCAGTTTAATATCCGTACCACGACCTGCCATGTTGGTAGCGATGGTTACCGCCCCATGCACACCTGCCTCCGCTACAATAGCAGCCTCCTGCTCATGGAACTTGGCGTTCAAGACATTGTGCTTAATGCCTCTCTTCCGAAGCATGGAAGACAATAATTCTGAGGTCTCAATAGCAATAGTACCCACCAGCACCGGTGCTCCCGTCTCATGAATAGCCTCAATCTCATCCACTACAGCCTGGAACTTTTCCTTCTTAGACTTATAAACCGCGTCATCCAGGTCAATTCTTTGTACCGGTCTGTTGGTAGGAATCTGAATAACGTCCATGGAGTAAATGTTTCTAAACTCCTTCTCCTCAGTTTGCGCGGTACCGGTCATTCCCGCCTTCTTGCTAAACTTGTTGAAGAAGTTCTGGAAGGTAATGGTCGCAAGAGTTCTGGACTCTCTCTTTACCTGAACATGCTCCTTTGCCTCGATAGCCTGATGCAAACCGTCAGAATAACGACGACCGTTCATAATACGGCCGGTAAACTCATCAACGATTAAAACCTCGTCATCCTTTACCACATAATCCTTATCCCTAAACATCAGGTAGTTTGCTCTTAAAGCCAGGATAATGTTGTGCTGGATTTCCAAGTTCTCCGCATCTGCCAGGTTTTCAATATGGAAGTACTTCTCCACCTTCTCCACACCCTGCTGGGTAAGGTTTACGGTCTTTTCCTTCTCATTTACGATAAAATCTCCGGTCTCTTCGATTTCTTCTCCCAAAATCGCATTAATCTTGGAAAACTCCGCAGACTCTTCTCCTCTTTCCAACTGTCTTGCCAGAATATCGCAAAGCTCATATAGCTTTGTAGACTTTCCGGACTGTCCGGAAATAATCAAAGGAGTTCTAGCCTCGTCGATTAAAACGGAGTCCACCTCGTCGATTACACAGTAATTTAAGCCACGAAGAACCTGCTGGCTCTTATAAATTGCCATGTTATCTCTAAGATAGTCAAATCCCAGCTCGTTATTGGTCACATAGGTGATGTCACAAGCATAGGCAGCCTGTCTCTCCTCTGTAGACATCTCATTTAAAACCGTACCTACGGTTAAGCCTAAGTAACGGTGTACTCTTCCCATCCACTCGGAGTCACGCTTTTGCCAAGTAATCGTTTACGGTAACAACATGTACGCCCTTTCCGGTTAAGGCATTCAAATACGCAGGACAGGTAGAGACCAAAGTCTTACCTTCTCCCGTTCTCATCTCCGCAATGCGTCCCTGATGAAGAACAATTCCACCGATTAACTGTACGGGGAAATGCTCCATCCCCAATTCTCTCTTTGCCGCTTCTCTAACGGTAGCAAAAGCCTCCGGCAATAACTCATCAGGGTTTCTCCCTGGGCCAAACGATCTTTTAAATTTCGCAGTCTGTCCCTTTAACTCTTCCTCTGACATTGCAGCCATCGTGCTCTGTAAAGAAAGGATTTTATCTACAGTAGGTTGAATTAGCTTTAATTCTCTCTGTGAGTGGGTCCCAAATATTTTCTCGAAAAGATTCATTATCCTATACTCCTTCTCCATACAAATGCTGTATGGTTCCGTATAAATCTATAACTCATAAATTCTACCATTAGTTACAAGCTTATTCAAGGTGTTTCAGCCACCCAATCCTACATTTCGACCACTCGTTCCTGACCATCTCTTTCTTAAGCTTTTCTTTCTCTATGAAAATAAAAATATATTTCCCACACAACCCTTTCATCTGGTTTATCTGTTCACTTTTCACAAGATTTTCATACCCAAAAGAGGAAAATGATGCTATACTGTAGAAAAGGAGAAATTCTTTTGGACTACTAGGAAAGGAAGGAATTTTTTATGAAAATTACCATTACCGGAAGAACCATTAGTCTAACCGATGGACTAAAAAGAATGGCGTGGAGAAAGAGTTAGGGAAAGTTGGATAAGTTTTTCCAAGCAGAAACGCCATGTAATGTAACACTTTCTACCCAAAAGGATATGCAAAAAATTGAGGTAACCATCCCTGTAAAGGGCGGCGTTATCCGTGCTGAGGAAGCTACCGAGGATATGTATCAGTCCATTGACCTCGTGGTGGATGTTTACTGGAACGGCAGATTCGTAAATACAGAGACAAACTCATTCAGCGTCATCAGGCGGGTTCCGACTAGCAATACGTAACC
>BNJS01003794.1_pt1 | contig 72419 bp, 86 predicted proteins | sample 8540461 | NCBI WGS metagenome assembly BNJS01 (sample SAMD00202454, study PRJDB9452) | human saliva metagenome | isolation source: human saliva | place: Japan
TTACCATTAAACTGTTTATGTGCAAAATCAAATTTAATTTCACTAAGGTTCATTTCTCCAGGCTGCAAAGGTTCCCAAATATTGATAGTTTGTACGAGTTTGATCATCTCCTGCTCCATAAGAGAGCGCTGCTGGATCACTTACGCCTCGGATGACTTCCACGAGTCAGCTGGTCAACGATCTGCAAAACATTACTTCAATATTATACTGACTTCTCTGCTTGGTATCATCTGGATCAAACTTTACAATAGTGATGCTCTGTCTCGTTTATCGTAAGTATAAAGTGGCATAGGAAAGTTCTGCCCTTATTTCCCTGCTCTGTCACGAGCAACAATCTTCAAAGAAAGTCCATCTTTACCTCATAACTGCCAGTACATTCGATGTTTGTACGACTACCACGCAGGCTGCGCCTTGCGGCTTCGATCTTCTACCGCCTAATTCCACTATCTGGAGCAACAGTTGCCCGTTACTATCAATAGCGATCGCATCCGATACCTTTACCTGAATAGTTAAATCAGACTCAAGTAAGCACTCTCTGGAGAGATAGTAATCTGAGGTGCGATCTCTCATCTCTTACAAAAGTTTGAGAACTCCATCAGATAGAGGCTCCATTCTTGGCACTCTGCTCTAATCTGCACATCATGGGATATCTTTCCCTGCTGGGAAGTCTCCACTAAACTTACATAGTGGATTATTTTGATTGTAGCTCGCAGCTCCTTGAGTGCCTCATTGAGTTCCTGCATAAATCAGTGCATGAAAAGAATCTTAATATCCCCATGTATTCATTATTCCACCCAAATGCGAGAATCAAATTTTCTGTTCCATCATCATTAAGTGGAGCACTCTCGTGAACCTCACCTCCTAATGGTTTGAGTCTTTCTTAGGACATCATTCTGGCTGCGAAATTCAGCAATGGGAGAATCTAACTTCAGCTCAGATGAGGTTTCCTAGACGATCGTAACATTGCTTACACACTATGTGTACATTTGAGCTAGCTTAAGTACAGAGGATATGGAGTATTGATCTCAAAGATGAGTATTCTCATACTTGGTTTCCCATCATCAGCTCTCATTGCACAGTGGACTTCAATCCCTGTTCCTACATCATCGACAATGCAACTGTGCAAGTGAAACCACTGGTTTATTGATACCGTGGTAAACGTATCTAACTTTTGATCTGTGCCTTCTCTGGACCAGCCCGATCACTTAGGATTATCCATCGATTTCTGCTTTAGGTAAGAAAGTGTCGTAGTAGTCTGCACGTTTCTTGATAGGTTGGTGCCTGTCATGGAGTTGGAGAAGGAATTCTTGTCCAGCCACTTATTGCCACATCAAGGCAGCTTGAACCCACTAGAGTCTACTTCCTCTCTGAGTGAAAGTCAACAATAGAACAAACCGAGATGATTGTCATCTCCATCCTTTTGACAAGAAAAGATCTTGATTCCCTAGCTGTTGTCTGAGGGAGGATAGTTACTTTAGTTGGATCTAGAGGAAGTTTTACTAACTTTACAATCTTAGTATCTGCGATATCTCCTGAAGCTTGCTTGGTTGGAGCATCAAAAAGTCACCTGAATCTTACAGGTCCCATTCCCTTGTCGTGGCACAAACCCTCTTGCGTAAGTTTGGCTATCTTATACTTGCTGCTGATAAGTAGTTGACACATGAATCGTTCTATTCTGCATAGTTGCAGGATCCAGGTTGCCTGTCAAGTTTTTCAGAGAATCATAGTATCCTGTTCGAAATCATCACTCCAGATAGAAACCATCCAAATTACTCAGCTGAGCTGAGATTCCAGCCCTCAAGTGCCAGTTAAACTGTGACGCTCATAAAACATCACCGAAGGAGATTTTTCGCTTCTTACTCAGCCTCCCAGTCTGCCATATTTCCATCCTTGAGGTCGCATGGACTTAAACATATTGGCCTTATTTTCCACGCTACTAGTATTCTCAATTTCTACCCTCTCTACCTGAATCCATTAAACGCCATAGCCCATATCTTTTACCTTCCCAGCATCTCTCAATACTTACACTAGGTACTTTGCAGATTTCCTAAACATAAAACCCACTTATCTTCCATTGCTCGCATCTCTAGGAAATTACTGGAGATTCCAAATACGCTTGTTCAGTAGAGAAACATTGCTCCTCATTGTTTTCACCTTACTCGATATCCCAGTCTGAGGAAGTTTCCTTCCTTGAGACTTAGGTGCTCAGAAAGCATATTTACCATGCTTGTTTTCTCAATGTTCCTTATCTACCTTTTCTATCTGGGAACCATCAAACATATAACCCCATATCTTTGTACCTTCCCAGCATCTCAACAATGCTTACTTGCTAGAGTGCTTTTCAGTCCTAAACACCAAAACCCATATCTTTCCACATTGCTCGCATCTACTAGAATTTGCTGGAGTTCAGTACACTTGTTCAGTGAGACATTGCTCTCATGTACTACCTTACCTCATGTCAGTCTGAGAAGTCCTTCCTTGAGCTTGGGTGCTCCAGAAACTATTTTACCATGCATTTGCACTCTCATTCATATCTCTACCTTTTCTATCTAGGAATATCAGGCATATAGCCATATCTTTTACCTTGTCTAGTACTTGCTAGGTACTTTTCGATTCCTAAACATGAGCCCTTATCTTCCACATTTGCTCGCATCTGAAATTTACTGGAGATTCAAATACGCACTTGTTCAGTGAAACATTGCTCTCATTATTTTTACCTTACTCATGTCAGTCTGGGAAGTTTCCTTCACAGGCTTGATTGCTCCAGAAAACATATTACTTACCATACACCTTTCTCATTCCTTATCTCTACCTTTTCTATCCAGAACCATCGACATATAACCCATATCTTTGTTAGCATCTCCAATCCTTACGCTGGTGGCACGGTACAAAACGCCAGCTTATATCTTCCACATTGCCATCTCTAGAATTTGCTGGAGATTCCATTAAGCATTCAGTGGAAACATATTTTACCTCTATGTCAGTCTAGAAGTTTCCTTCTTGCCAGGCTTAGGTGCTCAGAAAAGCTATATTTACCATGCTTATTTTCTCCTGTTCTTATCTCTACTGCCTTTTTCTATCTGAGCCATCAGACATATATCCCTTATCTTTTACCTTCCCAGCATCTCAATGCGCGCTTCAGGTAGCTTTGCAGATTCCTAAACGCCATATCCCATATCTTCCACATTGCTTACTCTCTGGAAAATTCACGGAGATTCCAATGCACTTGTTCAGTCAGACTTATTGCTCTCATTATTTTGTACTCGTATCCCAGTGTCTTGATCTTGAAAGTTTCTTCTTCCACTTGGGTTTCGAAATCTCCCGCAAACGCGGCTGTTTCGCCTTCGTTACATTGCTCGTATTCATCTCATTTGGGAAAACAATTTTTCTCTGTTTGAAAATCCTCAAAAACAGAGATGCATCATCAACAAACTGTACTCAGAAGTAAACTCAGTCGCTAATAAGAGTCAACAGTTAACTTCAAAATATCTCTCATTTGGGCTCTGTAGTACGGTCTATCTCCATTTCCTGAACAGTTGAGTCTGCGCAGTCTGATCCCACACTCCTGTACAGCTCAAGATCAAAGAGTCTGACTTGGTACAGAGACCGCCTCAGCAAAAAGCGTTGGAACCATCACTCCAGACAAGAATACAACAGTACAAATAAATACTTTTTCAAGTTTTTCATAGCATAGAAATAAAAGCTCAAAATTGATACTATAAATCCACTTTCATTTATCAATAAATGCCTCAGATCAGTACAGATTTTAGCTTGACATACCAAAAGAAATATTTTCTAATCTAAGAAAAATCTGATTTCCTATTTTTATTTGCATTTAATCCCAATTTTACTACTCTCATAGCATTATCATTCCTCATTTCTATCAATGCAACTCATCTACACAAAGAGCTTACTTTTGACTACCAATTTGAAAAGATATCAAACACTGAATTATTCTCAAGTGATTTTGAAGCAAAAGCAAAGCGGTAAGACTTCACACATCAATATACAGGATGCCATTGTCAAAATAAACCATCAGTCTGGCTCATAATATGGATATTCCTCTCTGTAAAAACAGCCTGTTCTCGCCCCTTCTTATCAACTCAAAGCTCCTCATCAGCTCCTCCTTACCAAAAAGATAAACAAATACTTCCAGCCCTCGACAAGCCTGATGGTTCTCCTTCCTGAAGTCTACATCGCATAAAATGAGGGCTTATCAAACTAAAACTCTCTGACTCTGAAAACTCTACAAAAGAAATTGACAAATCCTCAAAAGAAAAAGACATTTCACAAATGGACAAAGAGATCAAACAATTCCAGATAATATTTTTCATATAAACATATAAACATCTAAATTAATATAAAAATAATTTGCTTTTTAATCTAAAACTACTATACTTTAGTTTGGTAGTATATTTCATAGAAATCTTCCAAAAATGATCTGAATGATAATCTTGAGTTTCGCTTTGATTGCAGGAAATTTTTCACTTTCGTCCTTGTGAATAATCAAGCCTACTGTGCAGACAATACAAGTTGTTCTACTTCACAACTTTTCCCAGACTTGAACTAATATTTCCTACTACAGACACCGCCCTACAGAGGCAATCTATAAGGGCGATAAAAATTGGATTTTTATTTGAGGCAGCTCGAGTGTGCAAAGCTGCAAACTCCTCAAAGAGCCCTGCTTGCTAAATGAATTCCCTCTTGATCCACACTGCTCATCGTAGATTTTGATCAAGCACAAGGGCTGAGAACAAAAATATTGAATCAAAAACTCTTGCATACCTTCATTCGTATGAACCAAGATCTCAACCTTTTCTCCAAAGATGAATCTGGAGAATATGAAAAATCATCACTCTTTTGAATAAGCTTTATTTTTGAATAAACAAATATGATCCTATGCCTGCTGTGAGGTATTATCAGTATTAGCTCCTTGTGTATTACCAATATTACAGTTCTTCTCTGAGGTTGATTAGCCGAGGACATATAAATCACCTCCCTTATATTATTCTAGATTTTCTTCACTATTTTTATTTATTGTTTGTTTTACCCTAGTCCTCAGATTTGAGCAAGCTTTCTCCCTATCAATGAGAGCCTTTACTATAAGTCTCGGCCATCATTATTACCAGTTACGGACTTATTCTAATCTGGCCACAGCTACGAGACAGAGCGAAATCTCTCTTCCATCGCGCTCATCTCACCTTAATTCCAAAAACAAAAACCTGATTTCGAGGCGACGTTCTCCTTTGAGCATCTCTAGGACCAATCTTTGCATCCTGTTCTCCAACTTATGCCCTCATCATCTCGACTATCACTCCCAGCCAACTTAACAATAGGAGATCTTAGAGTATATTGATGTACATTATCGGTTTTGACTCATCAATTTTTATCATTATCTATTTTTGGGAAAGAGGCTCTCCAACACCTCGCCGATATGCCAATCCAGAAGGTATTTTCAAAAATAATTGGAATAATCCTGGTCCTCACTAGGCGTACTCTATTCTTTCTTACGAGGTTTAAAGCAAATAGAAAGCCAAAATAGTAAACACTTCATTCTGAACATTCTTTTACCAAAATCGAAAGAATGCACTAAAAACCTCCACTAAATAAAAATATATTTTTCATAGTCTTGACATTTAAAATAAAAATAGCTATAAGATAATCGCGTTAACTTATAAAAAGCTATGTCTAAAAATCTCGTCCACAGTCTCTGTGAGATAGGCCAGTCTAGTAATAGACAAAATCTTTACATACAGATCAAACAGACAAGAGTATGAGACGCTTCTCATCGCATTAGAGATGAACCCCGTCTAATAAAATCACGACTTCAGTAAGTTTTAAAGATAGAAAAATAGACTAAGGTCTTCACTCTAAAAACTGATCCAAGGCAAAAGAACAGTATCAAAAGAGTCCCCCAGGGACTAGGAAAAATCAAACGTAAAAAACAAAGCTATAGGCAATCGTATTCGAGACGAACCTCGTCTAGCGCTGTAAAGATAGACCAGTCTAGCAATGAGACTAAAATCTTTACATAAAGAGATCAAAGAAAAAGAGAGACATGAACAAAAGCAATCGTATTCGAGACAGCACACAATAAACGCATGATGTATATGTGTGGTGCTCTAACTCCCAGACTAATAGAGTCTGGGAGTTATTTTACAGTAAACGCAAAGCGACATTTTTACGAGTAAAAGACGCATAAAGCATGTATTTTTACGAAGTAGCGCACAAACGACATTTTTTACAGTAAAAAGCAAAAGCGACATTTTTTACGAAGTAAAAGCAAAAGCGATATGTTTACGAGAAAACAACGCGAAGCGATATGTTTACAGAAGAAAACAACGCGAAGCGATATGTTTTCGAAGAAAGAACGCAAAGCGATAAAATCTGACAAATTTGTCAGACTTTGGAGACTATTCAATCACTCTTCTAAAAATCTTATCATCAGCATTTTGCAAGTTTCAAAAGCTCTTTTGCTCGTCAAAACACCATCTGAGGTAAAAATATCATCAGTAATCTTAACCTCCCAAAGCCAATCTTTTTGAAAACAAAATGACGATCATACTCCTGCTCTTTCTTTGGCAAAGACGGATTAATTCCATGCCTTTTGATAACTACACTTACTTGTTCTAAGTGCTTTTCGCTCATCCGAAAGATTTTTATTGTATTATCTCAGTTTGGAAAAAGCTTTTTAACGCAATACATCGACTTATATTCTTGCAAAAGCATAAGGCTAGATCAGGCTCTGATCTAGCATCTTCCCAAAATAAGACAAAAAGCTCTAGAAGTCTGAGGCTTCTTCCATTGATCAAAATGTAGAATCACATGTTTTTCTCATTTTTGATTCAAAAGGACTCTCAACTCTCAAGTTCCTATTCCTACAAAGCTTCCTCCCGGCCTAAGCTCAAGAAATAAAAACATGGTCGTCCGCTCCTCTTTCCTCATGCTGCAATCTCACAGCCAAAATGATCGCCCTATAGGGACTCTTATCTACTCTATAACGAATATCCTATTAAACCTAAAAATACACTGTTTCAACTGCATCTGATCGATTAGGATTAAGCTCTTTCCCATAATCAAGCAACTGCTGAACAGACTCAAAACCTCTTTTTCTCCTGTTGATACAAATCATAATTGGCATGAAATCAGCTCAGTATTATTATTTCTCTGCACCGCTTCCAAAAATTTTAAAGTAATCGCAAACATTTTTCAAACAACAAAATAAATCTGACTTTTCTCCTCGTTTATCACTCTTTACTGTATCCTCTTTTCCCTAATTTTCACCTAATAAAATTGCAATCACAATAAACACAACAAAAACCACTGACTCTTGCTCATACGTCAGACAATCTCCATCTGCCGAATCTGCTCTCACATATTCAAAACAAATCTAACTACCGAGTAAAAGAGGTAAAAATTGGTTGCCAAAGTCAGACTTTTCGTTCTTTTTCTTAATTTGTCTCCACAAAACCAACGCTCGAGCAGCAAAAATCATTATTCCCTCAAAAATCATCGACAAAAGTTGGTAGTGACTCTCAAGATTTGATCTACCTTTGGATATATCATGAACAAGATGAAAAGTTCTAAAAATCTGACCAAATAGCCAAACTGGTAAATTCTCTACAGGATACCATAAAGCTCTTGATTGAAGAAATTACCAAATCTCCCCATATTCCCAAAAGGTACCACGAGCAAAATCACATCAAAAGGGTTAAAAATCCTTCCAAGTTAACTTTTTAATCCAAAACAAAATCCCAACTGAACTTACAACTCCTAGAATCCCGCCAATAAAGGACGTTCCGCCTTCAAATTTTCGAAAATATCTCTCCAATGCTCAAAATGATATCCCTCACCATAAATCAGCACATGACCTAGCCTTCCTCCTACAATAACTCAAAAGCGCAATGCTCAAAATTAAAATCCTCCAGCCCTTCAGTCAAAAATACTGAACCTTTGGCATGGTTTCAAAAACCTTTCTCTTCGATCCATCCGAAAACGATATATCCCAATGCAAAAGCCATTGCACAAAAATCCCATATCGATAAATTGACCAACCAAAAGATCTCCAAAAGCCACCATTTTGCTGGACATAAAAACTTAATTTAGTGTATTATTCTCCCTGCACTGATGTATTTTTATAAATAAAGTAATACAAAACAATATTTTTGCTGGGATCTTAGCTATAATTAACTTAGATTTTATCACTCAAGAAAAACCAAAATGTCTACTCTTGTCAAATCAATAATAGAAACAACAGAAATAAACAATCTAAAACCTGATTTTTCTGTTTTAAAAATCATACCAAAAGACACAGCTAGACAGAGTCAGACACTCATTTTCTCATCACCAAACAAACACAGTCTTCAACTCCTTACCACCAACAATTTCCCCAGAACACACGCAGCATCTCATCACTCAATTGCGGTCAAAGGCTATGAAACACATAACTGTTTATACTACAAATGAAGGTTTCTCTCAAGCTCTCAATCGATATGAAAGAACTTTCTGAGCAGAACATCTCGCCTTTCTTCAATCAGAAAAAGAGCTAAAGACTGAAAAGTCTGCAATCTCATTTTGAATGAACTCTATGAAAAAGACACTATGGAACCATGAGAATTTATCAAAAGAAATCATCAGACTTTCCTTTCAGGCAGGAACATCAGACCTCCACTTCCAAGCAGAAGAATCAGGCATTTCCCTTAGGCTAAGACTTGATGGAGTACTCATGCAAGTCTTAAAATTCACTCTCAGAAGAATTCCGAAAATATATGCAAAAATCAAGTTCATCTCAGGGGTAAAGATGAATATAGACTACATTCCTCAAGATGGAATTTTCCTTCCAAGCATCAGACAAAGGCTGAAATCTCAGAACTATCGATGCCAGAATCGGCTTTTATGCCTGGTATAAGAAACCGAAAGCATCGTTATCAGATTTCTTGACGCTCAAAAAGCGTAGATAGTTTTGAGAAATCTGAGCTTTCTCCAGATCAAATCTCACTTCTAGAAGACAATATTCATAAAACTTCAGGAATTATCATTATCACAGGTCCAACCTGATCTTGAAAAACCACAACGCTCTACACCACACTAAAAACTTAATGATGGAACAAAAAGATTATCACTCTTGAGGATCCGATAGAGTATAAAATTGCCGGTCTTCAGCAATCACGCAAATCGAATTATGACAAAGGCTATGATTACGAAGCAGGCTTCAAAGCTATTCTCAGGCGAAGATCCTGATATTATTTTAGTAGGAGAAACAAGAACAAAAAGAAACTGCCCAGATCGCGATCAGTGCTTCTTTGACTGGACATTTGGTATTTACTACCCTCCATACCAATTCAGTTTTGGAGTCACTTTCAAGGCTCATGAATATGGGATAGACACCTTGTCTCCTCATGCCAGCCTTACAACTGCTTTTAGGGCAGAGACTTGTTCGTAAAGTTTGTCCTCATTGTGGGAAATGGGACCAAGCAAGCGCAGAAGAAGATATGGAAATTAGAAAAAAGCTGACTGAAATCCAGCAAACCCACCCAGAACTCGGAACCAACTACCAAGGAAAAATCTTGCACAGCTGAAAGTGGTTGCTGAACACTGTAATAATAGCGGTTATCTTGGCGGGTGCAATCCTGAAATACTAGAAATCAATGGTGAAATCAGGCAAAACTGATGAGTGGCATACGCAAGCGACAACCTCCTTCGCATGGCAAAATCGCTTTGGATTTATCAGTATGCAGGAAGATTGAATAGTGAAAGTAGTAGAAGGGATTACTGATTTGAAAGAGCTCCATAGAGTTTTGTATTAATCTCACGATAAAAATTTTAGCACACTACCAAAAAAAAATGAAAATAACTATTCATAATCAATACTTATCTTAGCTAAAAGCACTCATCTCTACTATAGATCTAAAAATAGGAAGAGACATGAATAGAATGAATGAATGAATGAATGAATGAGAAATTTTAGAATACAATGATTAGAAGTGGGAGATGTTCTCCTTCTCAATAAAAATATCCATGATTTGGAGGCTTCCTCCTGCAACATATCGCCCCCAGGACCAAAAGCTACTCATGTAATCATTATAAGCGAGAATTGATAAAAAGGAATACTCTCCATGCTACTAGAACACTTTTTGAAAAGAAAGAAAAGTCTGGAATCCAAATCAATGTACCCTCATTCCCTACCTCATCCAGCAAAAATCAGCATTTTAAAAACCCGACAAAGAGCTCAGAGAAAAAGCAATTAAAAACCTTACTTTAAAAGAAAATAAACAAGGAGAATATGAGTTATAGCGAAGCGCTAATTTAGATATTTAGCATTTCCAGATATTCAAAGAAAAAATATAACTGCGGGTCCCTACCTTGCCCATCTCTTTGAACTTAAAAATCAAAATTTAGACTTTACCAATTTTTGGAGGTATCAAAAAGGATTTTCTCGCTATAAAATTCCGCAAAAGGAACTTTATAGGGCTTAAAAAGCTTCTTTTTCAACAAGAAAGAATAAATCTTTCAGAATCATCTCTTGCAAAAACAAATTAAAAATCAGATCAAATCTGGCTTTCTTCTAAAATCTTAGGATAAAAGAAATCCTGACTAAAAGTACATTTTCACTCCGGTCAAAATCTGGAGTTTTTAATTAATCAAATAAACTTCTTAGAATCCCATAAAAGCAAAACTTGATTTCTTGATCCTCTTGAGTTCATAATAGCCATTATCATTATAATAAAACAAACTGATAATAATAGTTTTGTCATGCAAAGGGAATAATCCATTGGATATTCATCACCTGGTAGCTGAATTTCTCTTTTTCTTCATATTTTAAGGTTTGTGGCCATCAACAGGGGAATGACCATACTCAATAGTTGAATTTCAGAAATAAACAAAATTCTCATCTTGATATATTCCAATAAACGACTCAGAATTATCAATCACAGTCTGTTTATTTTCAGGCTTCTCATACCAACAAATTTTAAAGAAATCTTATGATCCTTAGTAATCGCACCAAGCAATTCCTACTTTTCCAAAATCTTAAAATCTGACACTCTCTTTGTTCTAACGAGATGATAGTTTTTATCCTCTCCATCAGAGTCCATCTATAAATCCAATTTCTATCTGATCAAATACAATTTACATATTATATTTTTCCCATTTTATCAATAATTTTTGACCTTCTGTTTTAGATACTCGTTTCAGGCATATTCATCCTCATTTTATAATCCCAAAATTTCTTGCGGATAAAACTCAAAACTCTTAGCATCTACTTCAAACTTATAAGGAGGCACGACCAAATATCACGAGGCTATATCCTATCATTGCATATCTATCTTGTATTCAATGTCCAATCAATTGCAAATTTGGGAGATCTTCTTTTTAAACCAATCCAAATAGTATCTATTCTAGGATACTCAATGGAATCACTATCAAGGAGGTAATAGTAAGTATTATCTTGAAAAACATCACTTTCCACATTATTTCCTCTCATGACTATAGATGAGATGAATCTTTAGGAGTATCCTATGAAAATCCATCTTGTCATAACTTCGCCCTGAGGTAACCAACAAAGGTAAGAAGCACTTCATCTTCATACATATATACTCCAGTTAATTGAGATTTCACTTTTTGAGGACATATAATTTAGTTAGCAAAGTTCTATCAAAGTCCTCTTGAGAGTGTTGCATGAAATCCTAAAAACAAAAATAACTACGATAAGAAGAATAAAAAGGGAAAAATATTTTTCATATTTTTCTCTAAAAATAAATACCTTTAACATGAAGTCATAACTCCAAACATAAATAAACAACGTAAAAGGAATTTTTCTAAGACTAATGAAGTTTTTAACATTTCCTACGAAAATGTAATATTCCTCAAGATTAAAGTAGAATTCTGACTTCTGTCAGACTTATTTTCTTTTTGCCTTCAGGTCTACGGTTTTCTTGGGGCTGATCCTCATTCTGACTTCATAGAAAGCGAAATCTTTTCTCTCTCTACATCTACATCAAGCACTCTCACTTCTACCGTCTGTCCAGCCTTTACCACTCAATCAGTTCTGCACCAAAAATAATCTGCCATCTGAGATTTATGAACCAATCCATCATTATACAATCAAGCATCAACAAATGCCCCAAAATCAGTCACATTTCTCACAACCCATGAAGCTTCATCCTATCTAGACATCTTTGATATCCAGGACATCAGATTTAAATACTGGTTTCTCAATTTCTTCTCTCGGATCAAGTCCTGGCCTCTGAGAGTTCCCTAATAATATCTTCCATCGTCTCAAAGTCCAAGTTCATACTTATTACAAAAAGCTGAAATCGAGCTCTCGTCGTAGTGAGAGGCATCTGGAGAGGAAGTTTCAGATTTTTCTTTATTCAAGCTCTCCTTCAAGGGAATGCATAGGTTGCTTTGTGATGATCTGGATGAATACCTGTCGCATCAAGTGGCTCTTTTTCCCTCTTTAATTCTCAAAAATCCAATTTGCCTGTTCATAAGCCTTTGGACCTAAGCCCTTTCACTTTTGAGTCTGTTTGCTTCTCCTCAAAAGCTCAGTTCTCGTCTCTATAAGCTACCACATTTTTAGCTACACTGGTAGAAAGCCCGCAATATGCTGCAGCAAAAGTATAACTTGCTGTATTTACATCAACTCCGACTGCATTTACCACATCTTCAAACCTTTTCTTCAAGTTTTTCTTTGAGGAGTGATCTACATCATGCTGATACTGCCCGATTCAATTGCCTTTGGATCAATTTTTGTCAATTCTGCGAGGATCCTGCACCCCTATGAGCAATACCCTAATAGCCCCTCTAATCGTCACATCCAAATTTGGATATTCATCTTGTGCCAGCTGAGAAGCTGAATATACTGATGCACCAGCCTCTGAAGTAATCATACTGCGCTGAGATTATGATAAAATCAGCGACAACCTTTTTCAGATTCCCTACTAGCAGTCCATTTCCAATTACGATCAAATCAATACCATACTGCTCTACCAAGTTCAAAAGTGAGTTTTCTGCTTCTGCAATTTTATTCATGAGGCTCCGTTGGATAAATAGCTTCTTTTTGCAAGAAATTTTTCCTGTTTGATCTACAACAGCCAATTTACATCCTGTTCTAAATGCAGGATCAAATCCCAAAACAGATCAATCCTTTTTACCGGAGGTGTCAAAAGCAAATTTTTCAAATTATCTCCAAAAACTCTAATTGCCCGCTTCATCCGCCCATCTTTTCTTATCTGACCTAAGCTCCTCTCAATTGATGGCAAAAGAAGCCTTGTCAATCCATCCTCTATCGCCTCATGCGAAAATATTCCACACTTGAATTAGCTTTTGAGGGACACGAGGTTTAGAAAATTCTGAAATCTTCGTTGAAAAACTCAAGCCAACAGACAGATTGCTTTTCTTTCTCAGCTCTCGCTTCTGCTAAATATGCATAAGAAGCATCTCTGCGAGGTTTTTATTATAGTCTTTATAGATCTTGTACACTCCATTTTTCTTCAAAAGTTTTGGTAGCTTTTGGTCTGAAGTTTTGCATTTTAGTTCTTCAAATTGCTTGATCTCAGCCCTTAAATCTGCATGATCACTGACCGCTTCTGCGAAATATCCTTTGCACCTTAGATCGCCTCAGCTCCATACAGAAGTTTTCGCATCACTCAGTGTCTTTTACAAATTTCTCTGCCTCCCGCTTCAAAATCCTCTTTGCTGAGTTCTGCCTTTGCCAAAATTTGTGCAAGTGGTTCAAGTCCCTTTGCCTTTTGCAATTGTTGCTTTCTGTGTTTTTCTTTTTCCTTGAATGGTCTATACAAGTCCTCTACTCTCGCCAAGGTTTCAGCAGAAAGAATCTGAAGTCTGAGTTCATCTGTCATTAACCCCTTTTTCTTCGATAAGTCTAATCACATCTTGCTTCCTTGCTTCTAGATTTTGGTATAGCTATAAAGCTCATAAAAATCACGCAGTGCTCATCACTTGCACCTTTTGTCATTTCCTTACGATAACGAGCAATAAAGGGAATCGTATTCCCCTCATCCAAAAAGCTGAATAATATTCTTGATAACTCAGATTTCCATACCTGTTTTCTGATTGATAATACTGATAAGATCATATTCCCTCCTTTTATAAATTAAAATACAATTTTATTTATTTTCTTTTTGATTCATCTCCACAAGCTACCTGAACTATCGCTTCTACTGGACAACAATTTTCTGCAAGAGCAAATTGCTCCTTAGGAAGAGTCAGGTTTGATAACTTTTTGCCATCTTTATTGTCAGCAAAACTGCATCATTACACATACTCCACAATGAATACAATAATCATGCTTAACTTCTAATCTAGTTTTCTTGCATTATTATTCCTCCTAATATAAATTATTCAACCTCCCTTTCCTTAATCAATCTATTTTTCAAAACCAGAAAGTGCAGGGTGAAATCTGATTTTTCAGGATAGTATTTTTGCTGAGGTTTAGGGCTCCTTAACCGCCTCAAGCAAAAGAAGCATTATTGTCTTTTAATGAGTTCTGAACCTGATTTGCAAGTCTGCTTTTCTTCTTTTTCTCCTCTTGTTTGGGCTGTAAAGTTGTATTATTTTTCACTCATTTTTATTAAAAATAGAATAATAAAAATCAGATCTTACTTTACGATATTCTCCCAAAATTTCAAGTATAAAAAGGACCATAAGGAATACCTCTGGTCCACTGGCAGACTCAGAACCGATAGCAGCCCTTAGAATACAGAAGGCTTTTAGGATATCAGATGCACACGCAACAAATAGGATTAAAAGCCATTTATATCCGCAACAAAATAACAAATCGGTTCCAAATCTTATTTTTCTCACTTTTCATTTTGGGTAAACTACTCGTTTGAGAAAGACTTATCTTGATATCACCCATACCAAAAGAAATCTGATGTTTTTCTTTTTGTTTTTACGACCTAGATATATGCATCTATACAACAAAAACAACACTAAAATCAAATTTTTCCTCTAATTTTTAGATCTCACATTTTAGAAAAATCTATGATATATTCGCTCATAAAAAGTTAGCACAGCATCATATCTTGCGCAGAAGAATAGTTATGAATAGGGTTATTTGCTGATCATAAATATTTCCTCATACGAGAAAACGTGCGATACTCATTGAGCAAAAAATCTCAAAAATCCGACTCATTTACACGATTTTCCTCCAAATCTAACACAGCAAAACTTGAGTCCATTCTCAGCTCTCCATCACAAAAAGTTGCAGAACACAACAACCAAAACTTGCTCCTCCCTCAACATAGTCCATTACAAAGGCAATTTTTACCAACGGGGATATGATCATTATTACCAATTCCATTTTCCGAGAAAAGCATATGAAGATTTTTGGTAGAAAGCCTAGTCGCATAGTGTTCCCAAACCCTAATCCCCGCTCTCAAAAGCTTTCCTTCAAACCTAAAAATATGGTCATATCTCTTATTTACATCAATCCCCGTAATAACAAGATGAATTTTTAGCACATCACCACTCTGAAAAAGAGCAAAATCAGACTTTATTTGTCCGATCAAATCATATTGTGCAGATAAAATCTCCTCAGCACTAATGCATACCAAAAACTCTGCCTCTCACCTCATATCTGAAAAATAAGGTTTTCATTTCTTCCTTCTTTCAAAAAAACCTGAAGGTAAACTTTACCCCCTGTTTGTTGTGCTAGTTTTTCCAAATGATGTTGTAATGATACGCTCTCCTCTAACATCTAACAAAACCAAAAATAAAAACACTTATTCAAAGATATGAATTATTATCCTCTATGATTATACTAAGGCGAGTATTTTTGTCAAAAGAAATTGATTTTTAACTTTAATTGTATAAGATCACCCATCAAAGAATCAGTTTTTATCTCTATACAATTTTCTATGCGAAACAGTATCACAAATTCCCTTCAATATACACGAGATAGTATGGCAACCTTTGTAGCAGAACAACCTCTATTGTTTTATCATCATTGGACTCATTCTCATTCGATCAATCATTGCAAGCTCAATCAAAAAGAAAAATTCAAAAAAATATATCCTCCCCTACGAAAAATAAAGTCAATACGGAAAACCAACATTTTTTTATATCAAATACTTCAAAAAAAGTACATAGCATCAATTCAATTGGAATCTTAATCATACTTGCACTTATTCTAATCTATATTCTCACAAAAAGTACAAGTCATTGGAAGCGTTCTGGCAGTATGAGTCGGTGCTGTAATTTTGACCTTTTCAGACTTTGTCGTAGCTTTTTGATGTATTTTGTTTTAACAAAAAAATATCAAGTTGGAGATCATATCAAAGTCCGCATAGATGGACAAGATTATCAGGGAGAGATCCTTGACATTAGCGCTTTTTATATCTGAATTGCTGGGAAAAACGAATACGGAGAAAGTAGAGACCAGTATTACCATATCCCCCAACAATCAGCTCCGATTAAATCCTATCAATAAACTAAACCTCTCTCACGATAATTATACAAAAGAATCTATCATAATTCCCTATTCCAATACAGAGTTCACTCTGCCCATTTGACAAGACCGTTAGAAATTCAAAAATTTCTCAATAATTATCTCCCTCTAAGAGCAGCTTCACAAGTGAGGAAACTACAAAACCTACATCGGGAAAAGATATAAAATGAGTTTTACCTACCAAGATGGAAAACCCATATTTGGATTAGATTTCTAACAAGAAGAAAAGATGAAGAATCCAAAATGTATACTATTCTTGCCTTTATCGAAGAATTAAAGAAAAATAATACCCCCTTAACATGAAGAAAACCGATATCTCAAATCAGGTTTCTCTTTTTAAACTACAAATAGAAAAGGGACTAGCCTGGTAAATAACCTGACTAATCCCCTTACCCTCCACTAGAGAAACTAACTTCATTACAACCAACACAAAATTGTAAATCTCTAGTGAGAACATACTCGCCTAACACATAGTTAGAACCTAGAATATATTTATTTGACATAAGATGTCAAGACTTTTTAGTTTTCTCATACACTATACAATTTCATGCCTGTATTCAAAATCTGCCATAATGAGATAAGGGCCTCGAGGGTTTCCCTGAGACCCTAGTCTTAGTTAGATGATGCTTGCGCATCATACGTTCCAGCAAGATCTACAATCCAGCTTGAGAGTTTCCTTGATGCTGAAAACCTGTTCTAGAGAAGGTTAAGATTCTGTAAACCTTCGACTTGATTCTGAAGCTTAACCAACAGATCATAGATTTCAGGCTTGAGCTGAGCAGCATTCCCACACTGAACGAGATCAGCAAAGTTACCTCTTGTTACGTCATTAGCAGACGTACAGACCTTTAGATAGTAGCTATTCTACCCAGCAGTTTTCAAAAGCTTGTTGGTACATACGTTGAAACAGACTGGGTGAGCAAACTGTCGCATAAAAGTTAAAGTCTTGTACCATAGAGCAGAAAAAGGTCTGAGATATTAACAAGTCAGACAACTTTGAAAGCGTCCTCTCTGCCTTCGAAAAACGTTCGATAGAAGATAAAAGACTCTAATGGAGACATCCCCATGATTTTACCCATTTCGATCCCCTCCTTTATTAGCGAGGGTCAAGACTGTGATTCCATAAACTATTTATATTTAATATTTTTATATTACAGGATTTTTATATACATTTTATTGTAAATGTCAAGACTTTTTATTTCTAATGGATCAAAAGATTACTCACCACTAGCTTCCTTGATCTGATCACGAATAATAGCTGCTTTTTCGAATTCCCAAGCCTTGATGGCATTATCCAGCTGAATTTTAAGATCCTTGAGTATAATTTCTCTTTTCAGCTTTGGTAGCTTTCTTGAGTTTTTACCTTTCATCTTGATAAAGAACCAAAATCCTGATTCAGATTTAAATCTGTTTTTACACTCTCAAGATTTTTGATATTGGATAAGTGCAACCGAGGGCGTAATACCATGTTCTTGATTAAACTTTTGCTGAATATCACGACGACGATAGGGTCTCTCGCAAAGATTTGATCATTGACTCGGTAAAAGCATCAGCATATAATATCACTTCACTATTAGGGATTTCTCAGCACGCCCAATAATCTGAATAAGAGAAGTCGTTGATCTCAAAAACCCTCTTTGTCTGCATCCAATACTCATATCAAAAGTCACCTCAGGCAGATCGATCCCTCTCTAAGCAAATTTACTCCCACAATAATATCAATTTCTCCAGTTCTAAGCTTGATTGATAATTTCCCAACGATCAATCGTTGCTATCTCACTATGAAGATAAAAAGCCTTGAACCCCTGAGCCACAAGAAAATTGGTTACTTCTTCAGAGGATTTTTAGTCAAAAGTTACCAGGAGAATTTTCCCATTTTTGATTGATATGCTCTCTAATTTTCCCCAAGCAAATGCTCCAAAAAGCCGGAGCTTTTGCCCCTCAAAAATATCAACATCAGACTGCAAATAGGTAGAAAGTAAGCTTTCTGGCATAACAAAAAGAAAATAAATCTGACTTCCAGTCTAATGATTCCTCCCCAGAAAACAAGACAAAAACATTGACCTTATTTATACAGAATTACTCATCTCATTTTCCCCTTGTATTAAAAATTTAAAAAGATATACTAAGCATGTTTTTATTCTTTATTGTTTGATATTATGAAAAACACTCGTACTCTACTACTTTTGATTGGAGCTGCAGCTCTAACAGGATGTGGGCTACAAACTAACAACGAAATTCTCTCTGGAGAAGACACTCTTGTTCAAAATACAGACACAACACAAATCACAAATCCAGCAATGAATACTGCATTTCTCAAGGAGGAACCAGTGAAATCAGAAAAAAGATAAAGATGGCGCTGAATTTGGAGTTTGCAAAGCTTGCAAATGGAGAAGAAAGAGAAGAATGGAGTCTCTATAGAGAATCTGAATATGTAGGACTTTCTCTCTGCAGATGCAGAAGCCAAAGCAAAAAGAAAACGGAGTAGAATTCCGTATCGCATGAACAAGATGGAGAAGCTAAGGCATTAACTATGGATCTTAGACCAGGTCGCGTAAACGCAATGGTTAACAGCGGTGTAGTAACGTCAGTGGTTATTGAATAAAGTACAAACACTAAAAAGAGAACTCTGATTCAAGTCAGGATTCTCTTTTTATTCTTTCCCTGCATTCAATAGGCAGAAAAATAGACTAAAAATCATACTTTTTGTTTAAGGATAATCTTTTTAAAATCAAAGAAAAATCTATGACACAACTTATACCAATTATCTGCCTACTAAGCGCAATAGCAAGCTTACTAATAATACTTTGAGTAAAAGAAAAACAGCTCCCGAACTATCAACTACTGGGACAATAGCTTAATTTCAGATGAAACATCACTCCCCACCAATCCTGCATCTGCATACTGTATTGAGCAGTGAGGAAGCTTGGTTCGTACCTCTCTTCCAGAATGAGATGAATACCTAAACTGCAAACTTCCATCTGGAGAAGAAGTTGAAGAAAATAAATTCTACAATTCAGCACCCTACCTATGAAAAACACTTGAAGAAGCTAGAAACTATCGCTAGAGAAAAAGAAACTCACTTCGCATTATCGAACAAGACGGAGAAACTCTCGAAACCACAGCAGATTATGTTCCATGACGTATAAACATAACCCTACAAACTGAATCATAACCTCAGCTTTTGAAGAGTAATTATCAAAAATCCCCTACTAAAAAGTAATACCTCATTTCTAGCTGATCTCAAAAATTTTACCCCCAAAAACAACAAAAAAATATGAAACATCCTTTTACCAAGTTTGAAAATACTGCAAACTAGCATTACTAGCCTCTGCTCGTATTGCCAAACTTGAAAATCACAATATTATTACAGCTGATGATGTATTCCTCGGAATTATGATGACCTTTATGGAAAATCATTTAGAAGATAGTTTCCGATGCTTTAATAGGCATCCATGAAAATAAAAACTTGATGCCCATCTTGAAACACTAGAGAACAAGGCTTTAGATTATGAATTCATCCACATAAATCAGAAATAGAGCCAGATCATTACCATTTTCAAGAAGAAATCCAAACCTTGCTACAACCCTATATTGATCATCCATCAAAAAAACCTCGATCTCCAATATCTTCTAAAAGGAGTTCTTCCTTACCTTTCTAGTGAGACAAAAGCACTCTTAAAGACAAAGAAAAACAAACTATTCTAAAAATCATTGATACGACAAATAAACTCAACCAAATCCCTATCATCAAGGAACTTTGATTTATCAACTTTCTTGACACTCTAGACAGAAATACTTAAACAACTTAATTTAGATTATTCTCAACTTGAAAACATGCAAATCAAAATCTGAACCAGCGAGATCTCAATGCACTTTTCAATTCCTTAGAAGAAAAATCTCACAAACCTCAGCTCTATGGAAAGCGAAATAGTGAAAAATCTGAATCAGATAAAAATCTGATCAAAGTTCTGTTTCACTTCTGATCCCAAAGGAAAAAGAAAGAAGAAAAAGCTTACCATCGAATATTTTGGGACAGACCTTACCAAAAGAAGCCAAAGATGGCTATCTTGATCCCATTATCTGAAGAGAAAAGAAATAGATCAAGTAATCTATACGCTTCTCAGGAAAAAGTAAAAACAACCCTCTTCTTATATGAGAGGCTGGAGTTGGAAAAACGGCAATCGTAGAAGGCCTTGTTCAAAGGATCAACATGGGAAAAGTACCTGAAAACTGATTGGAAAAAGAGTTTTCTATTGGACATCAGGAACTCTCGTTGCTGGGACAAAAATACAGAGGAGAATTTGAATCAAGAATGAAATCAATTCTCGAGGAAGCAACTGATCAACCAATAATATCATCCTATTTATCGATGAGCTCCATACCATCATCGGAGCTGGAGGGCAAGATCAAAAATGATGCTGCACAAATGCTAAAGCCACTTCTCTCCAGATGAAAAAATTAAACTTATTGGAGCAACTACTTTTTGATGAATATCAAAATATATCGAAAAAGATGCCGCTCTCAAAAGAAGATTTCAAGAAATTGTTGTAGAAGAGCCATCTTTAGAAACCACAAAACAAATTATTCTATGATTAAAACAAATTTACGAAGACTTCCATGGAATTGCATTGTCAGAAGAAGCAATTGACGCTGCTATTCATCTCAGTAAAAGATATATTCTCAATAAGCAACTTCCAGACAAAAGCACTCGATATCATCGATGAAGCTTCTGCTCGTAAATCTACCATGCAACAAAAAAACTCGACAACGATGATAGCTACAAAAAACAAGAGATAGAAAAAAATCAGAAACAAATTGAGGATGCCATCGAGAATCAGGATTATTTTTCTGCTGCTGAACTCAAATCTCAAGAAGAAGAACTCAAAAAAGAACTGCAAAATCCGCTCAAATAAAAAAATATCCCAATGAACCTGAGATCAGTAGTACCCTGAAGATATTGGAAAGGTTTTGTAGATAAGACCTGAATTCCTACAAATATCGTGAATGAGAGATGAGATCACAAAGCTCAAAAGACTCGATAGCGACCTAAAAACCAAATTATCGGACAAGATGAAGCCGTAGATAGTATTGCAAAAACCCTTATTAGTAGACTTTCTGTAATCAGAAAAACAAACCTATCGGATCATTTCTTTTTCTTGGACCTTCTGGAGTCAGTAAAACTTACCTTGCAAAACTCATCGCAAAAACCTACTTTGGAGATGAAAGTGCAATGATCAGATTTGATATGTCTGAATTTATGGAAAAAAATTCTCTGTATCTAAGCTCATTGGTTCTCCTGCTGGATATGTGGGATACGATGAAGGTGGAGGGCTAACTGAAGCAGTTAAAAAGAAAAGCCATATGCAGTAGTACTCTAGATGAGATTGAAAAAGCCTCTCAGATGTGCTCAATATTCTCCTTCAGATCCTTGATGAAGGACAGCTCAAAGACTCAAAAGGTCGCCGAGTTGATTTCAAAAACACGATTATCATCATGACTTCCAATATTGGAACAGAAGAATTTAGTAAGAAAAAGTCTTCAATCTGATTCGATACTGGTTCATCTCAAGATATGGAAAAACAAACTTCATGAAGACATCAAAACAAAGAGTCCTTGAGGATCTCAAAAACTACCTTACTCCTGAACTTTCCAATAGAGATTGATCACAAAATCGTCTTTAGAGCATTGACAAAAGATCTCACCGATATTTTTCAATCAGAAACTCAAAAACATTCCTTGCTGCTCGAAAAACAAACGAAAAAGTGAAACTTCCAAAAATTTACAAAAACTGAAATCGAAAAATCATTGATAAAAATCTATGATCCTCAATTCTGAAACAAGACCAGTTGAAAGATATATCAATGATGAAATCGAAGCTCAAATCATCAATAGTTTTATTAAAATAATATCAAAACATTAAAAAGAGATTGGAGAAAAGTAACTCCTCTCTTTTTCATTTTATTGATCTTTTCCTTTTTCTTTTTTAAGGCAAATAACTATACTCAAAAAGATTGTTTTAGACACAAAAATATCAAAAAAATGTCAGCTCATAAACTCGTGATCAAAGATGCTCTCTGGCAACTATTTGGGAGAATTATCAGTGCACTCTTTGGCTTTGTAATAACAAAAATTATCACTTCCTACCTTGGACCACTCAGATACGGAGATTATGGGACAATTTTTAGATTTTTGCATGGTGGACAGCTTTAGTTGACTTCTGAATTTATGTACTCGCGGTAAAAAGACTCGGAACAATAAAAAGCCGAATCAGAAGAAAACCAAGATCAAAAATCTGATTTTTCAGCTAATTCTCCTTTAGGAGTAGAATATGAGTAAATTTGTTGGAACAAGAATTTTTCTTAATAGGAGTAATCTATACTCTAGCAATTATCGTTGCATACCTGATCCCAGCATATACAAGCAATCCATTCATCATACGAGGACTACCATTTGCGATGTGTTATTCGACAAGTAACATGTATGCAGGAATCCAACAGCTCCACTCCAAATTTTTCGAAAGATGAAAAAGACTGACTCGATCGTTGATTATCGCAAGACTTTCACAGTTAGTTGTACTTTTACCAGTGGTTTATTACTTTTTTTCTCAGAAGTAGACTTCACAACTAATCAGGCTCCAACAGTAGCAATGGTTGCAGCATTTGCTCTTGTTATTTTTCTCTGTTGTTGCAAGTTCTCTAGGACAAAAATGTGGAAATGCACCTTCGTACAAAGGATCTCCTTCCTCTCAAAATCAGATTTGATTTCTCCTTTATCAAAAATCTCCTCAAAAACAATCGAAAAATACGGATTCTCCTACTTCTTCAGTAGCTTTCATACCCTCTTGGTATTGATGTTCTTGGGATGGTTTTTCCCAACTTCTGAGGGATTTAAATATGCTGGAATTTGGGCTTTAGCACTCAGTTTAATAGAGATCTTGCTCATTATCCCATCATCCCTGGGAAATAGCCTACTGCACAAAAATCCCAAAAATATTCAATAGAAAACAAGAAAAAAGTCTTGGAAATCTGATGCTCTTGGTGGGATTCCCTCGGTCTTTTGGATTGCAATGAATTTTTGACTCTTTGCATCTGATATCATTCAATTGTTTCCTCAAAAGGAATTCTTAGGAGTATGGTCTGATACTTCTCACCGATGATCTGATCAAGTCTTACCATTCTTGGGAATCGTTCTTTTTATGAGCTTTTATCAAACAAGTTTACAATTACACCTTTGTTGCACTTGATCAGCAAAATAAACTCTTTAGCATCAATGGAATCGGAGTGCTTATCTGATGTATCATCTGAATCTTTTTAATCCCTCGCTATTGACTTTTTGGAGGAGTAGTACCCAGCTTTTCATCGAAGCATTCTTTTACGGGAGGTGCAATCTTAATAGGAAAAATAAAAATCTGACTCAAAAATCAGTATCCCCTCCTCATCAGACTTTTCTTCTGATTATTGATTAGTGGGATATTCTGAATCCTCTTACAAAAGATGCTCTCACCTTACCTAAACTTCTCAGGTATCTTTGCAAAATTACATTGAGACTTCTTGATCATTGCTAGTATAGTTAACGCTTTACTCCTTGCGCTCATCTATCATCCTATAAAAAGAAAGTTGCAAAAAGGACTCACCCAAGAATAAGCACTTTATCTCATCCAAAAGAACAATGTTCAAAAACGATTTTGAGAAACTCTGTAAATATCCTCTTCCAAAATCCAAAAATCATTAGACTTGCACCTAATGACATTGGTCTTTTCTCTATCGTGAGAATGTACTTTATCGTCTATTATTTCAATACCTTTTTCTCATCTATAAATACGAGAGTGGAATTCAGCTTTCGATGCTTTTATCTATATTCTCGACAAACTCAATAATCAAGGGCTTATGATGACGATAATCCTTATCGCAATTGTAATTGTTGGATATTTATGCTCCACCCTATTGGAGATGCCTCAATCGTTTCCAGCCCTAGAAAATCCTGAACAATCAACCTTTAAATCTTTTTATCAAAGGATCTGGGAAATTTTTCCAATGCTTGAATATAGTGGACTTTCTACGCCATTTGGAATGTTTACTTTTCTTACAGCAGTGCTAGACTTTACCTAATGGATGTTTACGATAATATTTTTGTAGATATGGTGATTGGGATACGAGGGCTTATAGTAGTTTTCTCAAGTGTTTGCCGATCCTATGCTAGAATCATTATCGCAACAGAATGAGGAGCTGTCTTTGATGCGATAAGCACCGTCCTTGCTATCTCAAATCTTGGACTTTCCCTAAAACTTATGGTCATAGAGGTGCTTTTTACTATTAAGATTTTTGATTATCTGAGCTCTTATTGTAGGAATCCCTGTTTTTATTGATTAGTATCGCAGTACGATTTGATGCTATTTCAAATCCTATCGTAGAAAAACATTATCCGAACTGTTGCAATACTCCTACTTCTTTTTCTTGCCTACATCAACTGTATTGCAGAAGCCTTCTTTTCTTACCTACTGGCATCAAGCATATAAAGCCATAAAATAAAAATAACAAAATTTGAAATCAGATTTTTAGCTCGTTTACTTTTTGAATGCGATACCTCAGAGTCCAAAAACCTCACAAAAAGCTATACCGCGCGCCCAATCATTGATGATCTTTCTTTTTCCCTTGATAAAGGACAAAAGGTCGCTCTTGTAGCAAAAATGGAGGTGGGAAGACTACTCTACTTAAGCTTATTATGAATCAACTTGACAAAACCGATGGAACCGTTGAACGAAGAAAAGGACTAAAAATCTGATATTTATCACAGGATTTTCACTGAGACCTTGAACTATCTGTTCTAGACTACCTCTTTAGTCAAGGAGATAACAGAGGACAGCTAATAAAACAATATGAAGCATCCCTCGAGAATCCCCAGTCTCTCTCTCCTGATCAGATGAACGATCTTCTTATTCAACTCGAATCACTCCAAGCTCGAGATTATGAATCCAAAGGTACAAACAATTATCTCGTCTTAATCTCAACTGATTGCTCAGTCAGAAACTCAGCACCCTTTTTCCTGATGAGAACTCAAAAGAGTTCAACTTGCAAAAAATTCTTATCGACGAACCAGAGATGCTAGTCCTTGACGAACCAACCAATCACCTCGATCTCCAAATGATTGAGTGGCTTGAAAACTTCCTCAAAACTCAGACTTCAACTCTTTTTATGATTACCCATGATAGATATTTTCTTGAATCAGTCTGCAACCATATTCGAGAGCTTGACCGTGGAAAACTCTATCAATATCCCGGAAATTATTCTTATTTCCTTGAAAAACAAGCTGAAAGAAAAGAAAACGAAGGTATAGAAATGGAAAAAGATGAGACAGCTCCTCAAAAGAGAACTCGCCCGAATCCGTAAAAGCACCGAGGCCAGAGCTACCAAACAACACTATAGAGAAAAGAATTTTTATAAACTCGAAGCAACCTACGATTCTCGTAAAAGATCTTATAAGATCTGAAGCTTGAAAGTCTCGATATTCCTCTTCAAGAAAGAAGACTCGGAACTAAAAATCCTAAAAGTCAAAAAAATCTACAAAAACAATTCTGATCAAAATCCATCGTTAATCACTTCACCTACGATTTTAAACACGGTGAAAGAATAGGAATCATCTGAAAAATTGAGCTGGGAAATCGACTTTTATCAATATGCTCCTAGGACTCGAACCAAACGACAAAGGAGTTATTGAAACCGGAAAAACCGTAGTTTTTGGATACTATCAGCAAACTCAAATCTCTTTTCCAGAAAATAAAAGAGTTATTGATATCATTAAAGACATCAGCGAATACCTCATCTTAGGAAACGGAGAAAAACTCTCAGCATCACATCTCCTCGAAAAATTTCTTTTTCCCGATGCAGCAGCAATTCACCTTTGCAAATAGTCTCTCTTGATGAGAAAAAAAGGAGACTCTACCTCCTTACCGTTCTGATGAAAAAAATCCAAACTTTCTCGTCCTAGATGAACCTACAAACGACCTTGATCTCCTCACCTTAAGAGTCCTTGAAGATTTCCTACTACAATTTAAAGGTTGTCTGCTTATTGTTTCTCATGATCGCTCATTTATGGATCGTTTGGTAGATCATCTCTTCGTCTTTGAATGAGAAGGAGTGATCAACGACTTCCGAGGAACCTATTCAGAATGGAAAAACGATCAAGATACCAAAAACAGAAAAACCTGAATCTATTCAAGAGCACAATCTAGATCAGGCTTCTCATAGCTTAATAGAAAAACCAAAAACTCTCCTATCAAGAAGAAAGAGAACTTGAAAAACTTATCAAAGATCTCGAACTTCTCGAAGAAGAAAAAGAGCAAATCAACCGCATTTTTGACAATAAAGATCTCCTTATGATGAAATTGCATTACTGTCCGAGCATCTCGGAAACATCATCAAACAAATCGAACAAAAAGAAAGTAGACGATTTGAGCTCTTAGAAAAACAACAATAAAATCAAACTCCTCTATAATACCTACAATAAAAACTTCAATATCAGATTTTTATTCTCTATTACACCAATCATGATCATTACTCTTGGATGAAAAGCCTGAAGTGGAAAAGGAACCGTTTCCAAATTACTTGCCGAAAAACTAGGATATACCATTATCTCAATTGGCTCTCTCAAAAGACAGCTTGCTGAAGAAATGGGACTTTCGATCTCAGAATTTAATGCATTAGGAGAAAAACCTGAAAATCAGCACGAATTTGACCTCAAATACGAAGAATATCAAAAATCTCCCACTAGAGAGTAAAGTAATTCTCGAAAGTAGATTATGATTCCTTTGTCAGCCTCATGCATTCAAAGTTTTCCTTGATATCGAAGATGAAGTGGCTTCGCAGAGAATCTTAGGAGATAACAGAACAACAGATACCTTCAGTAACCACCAACATGCACTTGAAATCACTAGAGCAAGAAATCATAATGATCAAGCCAGATATCTTAAGCTCTACAATATAGATCTTCGAGATACCTCACATTACGACTGCATTATTGATACTCTCTTATCTGACACCTGAAGAGGTGGTAAACAAAATATTAGAACATTTTTGAGCAGCACAATAAATAGAGACCTCCGCTTGAGTCTCTAAAAATATAAAATCTGAATTATTGTCTGTTTATTCTTCAGTCATAGATTTTTATTCCAAAAATCTTGTAAAAAGAAAACAGGATAACTATACTAAAAATTGTTTTTATATATACCTAGATAAATATGACACATAAAAAGTAATTATTGTAGGGTTCTGGACCTGCAGGACATACTGCAGCTATTTATGCAGGGAAAGCCCTATTAGAACCACTAATGTTTGAAGGATTTATGGCAGGAGGAATCGCCGCTGGAGGACAACTCACAACTACAACCGTAATTGAAAAATTTCCCTGGATTCCCAACAGGAATTGATGGTTCTGAACTCATGATGCACATGAGACAACAATCACTCAATTCTGGAACACAAATCCAGACACTTACTGTAGATTCAGTAGACTTGAGTAGTAAACCGTTCAAAGTGAATGTCGGAAATGAAACCTATACTGCAGACACACTCATCATCGCAACAGGAGCAACAGCCAAGAGAATGGGAATCAAAGGTGAAGCCGAATTTTGGCAAAAAGGAATCTCTGCTTGTGCAATTTGTGATGGAGGACTCCCCAATCTTTAGAAATAAAAAATCGTAGTAATCTGAGGAGGAGATGCAGCTATGGAAGAAGCGATTCACCTCACCCACTTTGCCAGTGAAGTAGTAGTTCTGGTAAGAAGAGATGCACTTAGAGCTTCAAAAGCTATGCAAGAAAGAGCTCTCAATAACCCTAAAATCACCTTTATGCGAAATACTGAGGCTGAAGAAGCTCACGGAGATAAGTTACTAACTGGAGTATCAGTAATCAATAATAAAACAGGAGAAAAAGCCTGATTAGAATGTTCTGGTCTTTTTCTATGCTATCGGACATCAACCAAATACTTCATTCCTCAATGGACAACTTGAACTTGACGAAGCTGGATACATCAAAACTCAACCTGGAACTACTCAAACAAGTGTTGCTTGAGTATTCGCTGCTGGAGACGTACAAGACAAAAAGTATAGACAAGCTATTACCTCTGCAGGAAGTGGATGTATGGCTGCTCTCGAAGCCGAAAAATATCTTCAGGAACTCAACTAAAAAGAAAATACTCTGACTTCAATCGCAGAGTATATTTATAAATATTTATAACCTAATTTCCCTCAACTAAAGAGAGAAAAACTGCTTCCCACTGATATTCCACCTTACCATAGGGAGCAAAAATCCTCCCTTCTCTTGATAAACTAATTCTCCCCCTATTTAAATTTTTGCATATGAGAAGCTATATCATTCTCATAAAGTCAGATTTTTGAAGCATTTTTGGAGCAAAGTCTCAATACCTACTGCAGGATATTTACTCACCTCCCAAGACTCAAAACTATAGTTATCAATTGATAGTATCTGCTCCGATCTAAGATGATATTGAATCTGGACTCCTAACATCCTTCCTTGCTCATCATAGATCAACTTTTTCATTAAAAATCCTAGGAATAAATGCAGATATAACCTCTCAAGTTATCGGACTATCAATATTAATCTGCCCATAATGCTCAAAAGATAACCCTAAATTCTGAAGTTGACTCTTAATATTCTTTTTTTATTGCTTTTTCAGAAGTAGCAAAGCTATCTTTTGCTGATAAACGAGTTCCATTCTCATAACTCATCGATAGTTTTTCTCAACTCTAAGTCAAGGGATACTTGCATCGATCAAGATCCAAAAAGTCAGACTTTTTAAAGCTTTTTTCAGCAAATTTATCTCGTCTTAATGCAGGAAGATCAAGAATCTTCATAAGCGTTGACAAAGATTCGATAGACTGATCAACTCTTTTGGCAACAGACAGCGTTTTAGGTAAACTTAGGGAAGTTCTCCTTTTTAATGAGAAAGTATTCCCCAAAATCTCCTGTTCACAATAGATGATTTTTCCTCCTGATTGTACTTGCCTTATTTGTTCAAGAAAAAGATCAAAAAGCCCTGATCTCCTGTCATTGAAAATCTTCGGATTGGAGAAAAATCTTGGAATCTTATTGATCGTCAAAAAAACCAAGAAGAAAAGGCAAAAATCCCAATTCCTCAAACCACACACGCTCCAAACAAATAATACTTAAAATGATGCACATAATAAGCAAAAACCTCGAATCGTGAGCCTTTTTATTCTTCAACTCTGCTTCTAGATTAAGCTTAAGCTGATCATTAAGGGTTTCATGATCAACTACGGTATCAAACTGTCACCAAACAGCTTCAGTCTGCATCTCTACAAGCTTAAAAAAATCAGATTCATCATAAGACTTTAAGTTTCATTCTTGAGTCCAATAATTGAGCAAGTTATTCATCGTCAACATATACAAAAATTTTTTAGTTAAGTTCTGATTTCCTTGCGTTTTTCCAAAAATAGTCCCAAACTGGCTTTTTCACTGCATCAAATAAGGCTCAAAAAGCTGAATACTTTCCTCTTGCGAACTCCTGGATTTTTGGTTTTTAGATTTTTACCATGATCATAATTCAAGATTAAATCTTAAAGGAAAAATTTCTCTTGGTTTTGCTCAGTCCTGAGGTCAAACAACTCATCTTTCTTCAAGAGCATCCATAATTCTCGCTGCTCTTCCAAAAACCAATATTAAGCTTTCTCTGAAGCATCGTTGCAGAGGCCTTTCTCGTCTCTGAAATCACCACAATCGCTTGATTGATCAACTCATCATCGGAACCTCATTCACCTACAGAGAAACCTCACTTACTTGATTCAACTTTCGCCTCCAATGCAGCTACAATCTCTGGATGATAAATATCCTCTTCAGTCAGATTTTTGCATATATTTATTCTTAAGCTGTCCCACTACTCTTTTCGATCTCCTCTGTAGAAACAAAAGGAGCCTGAATTCTGATTGGGAATTTTTGTACTTGGATCCATATAGAGCATATCTCCCTTTCCTACGAGATCTTCTGCTCCTTTACGACCCAAAATCGTTCTACTATCAATCACTTACCACTCCAAAAGCAATTCTCGTTGGAATATTCGCCTTAATCATACCCGTAATAACATTTACTGAAGGTCTCTGAGTAGCCAAGATCAAATGAATTCCAATCGCTCTTGCCTTCGCTGCAAGACGGTTAATACAGTTTTCAACTTCCCTTTTTATTGGCAGCACTCGAAATCATCATATCCGCCATTTCATCAATGATAATTACGATACGATACATTTTTCTTTAGATTCAGCGAGCATTTTTCTCATTATATTCATCGAGATTTTTACTCTTTCCTCTTTCAAAATAGTATATCTTCTTTCCATCTCTTCTACTGCCCACTGCAAAAGCTTGATTGCCTTTCCACTTTCAAATACAATCCCGGCGCCAAAAGATGAAAGGCAAACCTGAATACATCTCTAGTTCAACCTGTTTAGGATCAACCATCAAAAACTTAAGTTCTGCTGGTGTATTCTGAAACATCAATGAAAGAATAAAATCATTTACTCCAACAGACTTTCCACTTCCTGTCGCACCTGCAATCAACAAATGAGGCATTGTTTCCAATGGTCTAATCTGCACCTTTCCATCAATTCCTTTTTCACAAAGAAAGTGAAGTCTGATTTTTCATCTTTTTCTCCAAATTCCTGAGTCGAAAGGATATCTCAAAGCCTTACCATATTTGGCTGAGGATTTGGGATCTGGATACCGATCATATCCAGTTCCCTCAATCAGGAGCAAGGATGCTTAATGACTTAGACTTCAAAGCAAGTTTGATATCATTTTGCAAATTTTTCAATAGCTGAAATCTTGATTCACTCTTCTGGCTTAATCTTAATCTGCACAATAGACGGTCAAATATCAAATCCCTCAATAGTAATAGGCACTCAAAAATTCTGCCAACTTAATTTGTAAATCTTTTTGCCTTTTTCTACCAAAAATTCTTCATCAATTCTCGTATCTTTTCCCAGATTTGATTCCAATGCAGAATATTGAAAAGTCGGTTTATCGCCTGAATATTGAATGACTGGTTTTGGCTTTTTTCTTCAATTTTCTGTTCTACTTTAGCCTTAAAACATATCTTTTAAATAAAGATCCTGACGCTCAGATCCCGTTTTTGTCTTTTTCTACAATTTTTCCCTGTAGCCTGAGAAACCTTCTCCATAATTGAATCTGTAGAAATATCTGGACGAGAAATCGTAATCGTAGGTCTAGCATTCTCCTTTAAGTCAGACTTTTTCTTCTTTCTTTGCTGGTTTTTCTGACTGCTCAATAGTAATTCTTGGCAACTTTGGAAGACGAACATTGAGTACATAAAGCAAATATAAAGATCGCTCCTACAAGTAAAACTCCTACAATCCACTTTATTGCTAGGATATAGCTTCCCTGTCTCATTTTTGAGTCCTCTTTCTAAGAGCCAAAGCAATGGCCAAGAAAAATATCCCCATTTGCTGGATAATTGATGGCTTCTTGAACACTCCAAAAACGGATATTCAACTCTGCAGAAATAAGCATTAACAAAAGTCAGTAATATTTAATCAAAAACTTCGCCAAATGCCCCTTAACAAGTACCAAAATCCCCATTAAAATTGCCAGAGCAAAAAGAATAAAAAGTCAGATTTCCCCAAAGGCAATTCCACTATATTTGGTAAAAGAAATTAAATACTGGAGAGCCTTCTGCCATCACTCTAGAAAAAGTACAGTACTCCGAGTACAATCATTGCCCCTCAAATATGATTTTTATTGAGGCTAAATCCTCTACTTGCAGATCTTCTTGCTTTTTCTTCTCCTAGAAACCTAGACAATAATCAAATAAAACACTCAAAAAGAAGCCATAAATCAGACTTCTTTTTGAAATTTATAGTTTAAAACTACAATGCTACATTGTGATACAAAATGATCGACATCTTCATCTTCATTGATCGCATCCACAATCTTCTCAAAAATTTCCAAATCCTCTCCAGACAAACTTACGTGATTATCCGCAATGTAGTGAATATCTGCTTCTGCAATATGAGTATCAAAGTTCTGAAATCTGACTTCTCACAGTAATAAAATCAGACTTACTAGTTGTTACCTCAGCTACACCATCTTCAATACTCAAATCTTCAATTGCCAATTCCATCAACTGAAGTTCCAATTCCTCTGGATTGAAAGGAGTAATTTTTCAAGCTGCCTTCCTTTATCCTCAACAATTTCCAATATTCCATCTATAACAATCACTCCCTGCTCTTTAAACTGCCAAGCAACTGCACCAATTTCAGCCATAGATCCTCCCGCCTTTTGTAGTGCAGTTCTTACCGTTTGTGAAGTTCTATTCGTATTAGAAGTAATTGTTTTGATCAAAAGTGCAGAACCATTTTGGCCCATATCCTTCATAGACTACTTCTTTCATTTCTTCTCCTTCGAGCTGTCCAGACCCCTTGAGAATTGCTCTTTCAATTACATCTTTTGGCAATCCATGATACCTTGCTTTTTCCAAAACCATTTCAAACTTGGATTCATCTTTTGGATCTGCACCGTTTTTTTGCAGCAATTTGAATCTTTTTACCAATAATACTATAAATTCTTGATTTTGCAGCATCTCATGAGGCTTTTTGCTGCAATACTATGCCATCTTCCCATTATCTTGATATAAAAAAATAAAAAAACCTAATTAAATATACAGATTTTCCCTCAATTTCTAGCAAAAATCACTTTTTACCAAATACAAATTCCTTGAAAAAACCAGTAATATTGATAATATCACAGTACTTTTACCCACCACAAAAGTGTAAAAATGATCTGATTTTTTCCTTTGTTTCTCCCTCTTGTGCAGGCGTGTACTCAGTCTCATCCCACCAATATCGAGGGCTACAAAAATCTGCTTCTCCTCTCGTCTCTGGAGACCTTATGTCAAAGCCCTTGCGAAATGATAATCCCAACATCCCAAACTGCGAACCTCTCGATCTTAAGCCAATAAAACCTGAGAAATCATCAAGATCGATGATGTAGTAGAAAGTGTACTTATGAGACTGGGCATATTGTTTATAATAAAAACTTATGATCAAGCGAAACACTTTTTTTATGAAAATAAAAATTTGGAAAAATTTTATCACTCAGCAAGATCCAAAGACTTATGACGAAGATACAATTTGTGAATACCAAGAAAAAAATTTTACAATAAAAATAGATGTTTATGATACTCCATCTGGTAGCAAAAGATACTAACAAATCTGCATTCTTACAATTTTTATCAAAATATAAAAATTCAAGAAAAGGATTTGGTTGAATATCTCTCTGAATTAAATAGCATTATGCCAGACAATAATCAAAATCATTATGGCTGTAAAAGAAAAAAATTATTTGTAAGAAATTAATCCCCAAAACTTATAGGGAAAAATGAGATCATTATTTTTTTGTTTAATTATCCAAATCCTGAAAATAATGCAAAGACAGTTATTCTTGACGATAAACAATATTCAATAGGAGATTTTAATTACTTTTCTCCATCTCTACTATTTATCAAACAATGACCACGAACTCCTTGAGAATTTAAAAAAAATAAGCTTATCGTTAGAAGATACATCAATGGACAACTACGAGATCCAAACAGAAGTAGCTATCAAGAAAAAGAAACTATCTGAACTTTTCAACTTCAAACTTGCGAAATTCCTTTATAAAAAGAGCTCCCTAGGAATACCTAGAGAGCTTTTTTATTGATTTAAATCAACACAAAAAAATCCCTCAGCATATACTGAAGGATTCTTTTTCTCTCAAATAGAGTTTCGGTTTAAGCCGCCATTGAAAATACCTGTGAAACACCACTCTTAATATGGAGTTTATGAGATTTCATTCTGGTATCCAATCTATTGGTACTATCAAAAAGTCTCTCTCAAACTCTCTTGAGTATCTCAAATCAGACTATCAAATTCAGCTTCCTGACCTTCTAACAGCCTTTCATTTGAAGATTTTTCTCATTTTTAGAGTTAGATGCATTCACTTTTTCTAGCTTCATCTTTCTCCAATCCATCTGCTACAAGAACATAGTTTTTACTGGAGTGCATTCGTATTTATTGTTCATCTTTTTAATAATAAAGATTAAAGAGCCTATCTTACTAATCAGGCAAAAAGCTTTGAAATCTGAATCTTGATCTCGTTCAAATGAAAAATTCAGACTTTTTATTTTTTTCTAGAGTCTAAGCGAGTTATATCAAAGAATACTTCTACAAACTAGATAGTATCCAAGATATCTTTGATAAGTGAAATCAAAACTCACTTTTTCTCTTCTCTGAGTGCTACATATTGATTATTAGTTCCCGAAATTACGGGGACAGGAGTTGGGATAGTAGTTTCTGACTGTTTTGTAGACATAAATCAAAATGCCTGTACAAGCAGATCTGCTAACTCTCCTCTAGTAATCGGTTGGGAGGTGACTCCAGCATCCAGGTTGAGTAACTTAACTCTAGCAGCTTGGGAAATGAGGTATAAGCTTCTCACTTAGTAAGCATAGCATGAGGTACAAACACATATCCTGTAGATTGAGGACGAAGTAGAAAATCTCAAATCTCATTTGCAAGCAAATATTCCAAATGGGGAGCATAGGGCGCAAAATAGGTTGTATCATTAATTGAAGATAAATGAGTAAAATTTTGACAACGAGTCATTTAGACTGAGAAACAGCTAAACTATTGGCAATCATAATGATTCCATCTTCACGAAGGAGCCATTGCATCTGGATAGAAATTACCGTTTTTACCAGCTACTACCCCGAGCTGAGCAAGACGCATAATAGAGTCCTGATGCCTGTGATTACCAATATCGTTAAAGATCTTATTAACGATACTTTTTCCAATTGGAAAATTGCTACCAACATTTGAGCCATCTGGGACTTGGTTAAAGTTTTCACCAGAAAAAGAAATCTGATTTTTGATCTCTTTTGATCCAAAAGGCTGGACTGAGATTGAGGGTATTGTTAATGATCTGCAATGCTTGTTTTAGGAGAAATTGAGCTTTTCAAGTCATATTTCACCCAATCATTCAAGCAATCCTAGTGCATGTGCGGTATTAAGCTTTTTCAATAAAGAGAATCTTGAATGTTCGTTACAAAATAAGAGATATTGACATATCCATTTTGATCATCGCTGCGATATCAAGTTTATATCTGTATAAAATCCAGCAAAACTCTAATAAAAATCAGCACAACGAACATAATTATGAGGATAAAAATTTTCCTCCGTTCCCTCCTTTTTAGCAAACCAATACTCGCCAAGATTTCGATGCTTTCCCTATTTGGATCCTGAGCAATATCAGAAAAAGTAGGTAAAGACTGACTTTCAGATGTCGATAAAATATTGTACACAAGTGGGGCTACTGACTGTTGATCAGATTTTTGTACTTGTTCATTCTGAGGCAAAATAGATGCAGAATTTTTGCAAAGCAGGCTTTGCTTCAGGCATTCCCTTTTTGCATAAATGATACCAAATACTCCCAAACTCATTGTGCCATTCCAGCGACATTAGTTTCGATCTCTTGTTGAAAACTAGGAGTTTGTGAGGCCTGTGGGAAAAACAAGCTGAGCTGCAGCAACTTCATAAGTCATCAGCGAACTCATCGTATATCCAAACATTACCATCACGGCTAAAACCTTCCACCCTGATCTGATTGAGATCTTTGGTGATTTTTGCATGTCTTATCTATTAAGAATAAAAAGATTTTTGTGTAGGAACCCTTTTTATTCATTATCAAGACATTTTACCAAGAGAGTTTACGCTTTCCCAAGATAAACACCATAAGAGAATCTTCATCACTCCTCTACCTCCAAAAAGACAAAAGAAGTCTGATTTATTCATCTCGTTTTTACCCCGACTATCACTGAAAAGTTATGCAAACTCCTCTCAGTAGGTTTTATATCAACAAAGCTTTTTACACTTCATTGACAACAATATTATATATACTTTTTTTGAAATATGTCAAATATTGAAGACTTTTTTTATATAATAAAATTTTATCAGTCCAAAACTTACAAATAAAAGATTAAATATTTTTCTCTAAAAACAAAATTACAAATAAAAAAACCTCGAGTTGTCCTCAAGGCATTTTTTTATCTTAAACGGATCGTCATATTAAGCCAATCTCCAAAACTACGATAAAAAATCTTCCAAGAACTAAATACTGGATACCTTTCCCCATCAAGTACCTTTTCCATATTGCGATAAAAAGTATTTGAATCCGTTCTTCGAGTAGAAGAGTTTCTGAGCCTCGGATAGTCATCTTCTAGTTTTTCTGATTACTTCTGGCCAAATCGCATACACCGCTCTAAGTTTTCTCCACTCATTAGCAGTATATTCGGTATAGTCTTGATGGTATCTATTAGATACACTTCCACTAGAACGGTCATTATTTACATAGAATGTCTGCCAAGCAGAGGCATCAGCTCACTTAATTTTTGCTACTACCTTAAACTCTCCACTCTCATAAAAACGCAAAATTCCATTCAGATTTTTTTCACCTCTTTCATAAGAAGAAAATAAAAATTCTGACCTATCCAAACGATATTTCCCAGAAGATGCACTTCTCCATGCTCCATTTCTCCACTCTTGAACTTCAAGACGCACAACTCCATCAAAATACTCCATATCTAATCAAGTATTTCTAACTCTAAGCGTAAAATCCGCATACTCATCTCTATCCAAACGAGAACGAGCTACATTGATAAATTCAGGCTGAAAGTTAGCATACTGCAAGGTATAACCTCCATTTCCTGAGTTTCAGAAATTAAAAGTATTGATCAAAACAAAATAGCGATCTGACAAATGTGCAGTAAGCTCAAACCTCTGATTGCCTCAATCATAACGGAAATCACCACGGCACTGATCCAGTTTTACAGTACTAGCATTAGCAAGTTCAAGAGTACAAGTCAGATCTGTTAAATCTCCTCTCAAATCACTTGTTTCTGCACGATAAAAAGCCCTCTGCCGTCTTGCGAACATCCCAGCAAAAACTTTTTCCCATCTCAAAAATCTATCTTTTTGACAGTCAGCAGATGCTCTATCTCAGAGGATAAAAGCAAAAAGAACACAATAAAAAATAGAGACAAAATTCAGATTTTTCTTCATTTCTTCATTCTTCAAAGTAAAATCATCACTCAATAAGAAAAAAATTTAAATATTTTTAGAGACCAAAACAAGCATAATCTCGCAATTTTTGCTATCCAAAAGTATGCATTACCCTCTCCCATTATCCTAAACTCCCATAAACGTATATAAATCTGTTTTTGTTTTTTTGTCAAGCGATTTTTCGACTAGTAGAAATCAATCCTCTTGCAATCCTCATAAAAATATTTAAGCTAAAAAGTCAATTTTACCTCCTAAAAAAATAGCTGATGAAGCTGATAAACTTCTCAAAACTCGAGCTCACTCCTCAAGTCTTGATTCAAGGAGCAATCTTGCTTTTTTTGATAGGAACTTGATTATTATGCTCTGAGTTATGAATAAAAGTTGATCACCTCATAGAGCGAAAATATACTAGGAAACTGAGGGAGAACAAAACTTCTCTCGCCTTGAAAAAGCTCTATCAGAAAGCAGAATATCAAGCATATTTTAGTGGTGAAATTACCCAATTAGAAGAAAAGATCTCTCAATTTTGATCAAAAACTAAGTCGTTTTTTAGAAGAAATAAGAAATCTGACTTCTAAACTTCTTTTATCTTTTAATTCTTCATTTTATGAAACACAGAAATGACTCAAGAAAATGCAACTTGCTGTTCAAAAATCAGCTTGCAAATGTCCTATCACTGGACTTCCAATCCACAAAGTAATTTTTCGGTGCTATAATGCTCACTCTTTTTGGATTGACTGCATGGAACACTGTTAAAAATCAACAAGATTTTTCTCTGCACAAGTAGCGCTATATGGAAATGAGGCGAACATGAATGAATATTTAAAAATCACTCAAACAACTGGTTTCATGAACAATGTAAAAGCAAGAACTTGATGTATTAAAAGCTAAAGTTGGACTCTCTACAGAAGCAAACTCTGAAGAAACTGACACTACAGAAGCTGCAACAGAAGAAACAGGAGATACAAAAAAACAGTTCAAAAGTACAGAAGTTGTAAATACTAATGTAGCAAATGGTGATGCTAAATGGGCTGCTAATGGTCAAGAAGCATTTACTTACTTTTGGTCTTCAGGGAACTCCAGGAAACGTAGTACTCAATACTAAAACAGGGAAACTATAAAAGCAATCGGAGGTGCATACCCTAAAGATGTATTTGAAAAAGCAGTTGCTACAATCAAAGCTGGTGAAGCTCAATCTGACGAAGCTGGACAAGCTGGAACTCTTACACAAGAGCAAATCGCTGCTTTGCTAAAAGGAGTTCACTACTACAAGAACGAAGGAGCAGAAATTGTAATCGTAGAATACTCAGACCTCCTCTGCCCTTACTGCCAAAGACACTTTGACAACAAAACTATTGAAAGTATCGTAGATGCTGATGCTACTGTAGCCTTGGTATTCAAAAACACCCCTATCGCTCAACTTCACCCAACAGCACCTATCGGAGCTAAAGGAGCTGAATGTGCAGGTCAACTTGGAGGAAGTAAAGCCTTCTACAACTTTATTGCTAAAAGGATTCACTTACTCAACATTCAACAATGATAATGTAACAGAAATCGCTACATCTATCGGACTTGACAAGGCTCAATTTGTTGCTTGTCTCAATAAGTAATCCAACATAAGAAATAAAAAGTCATAATTCAATAAAAACAAACAAAACTGACTCAAAACCTGATGCGATCACTTCAATTCAGGTTTTTCTATTTTTCAAAAAAATATTTTTAGAGAAAATGCCCTAGAGAGTTCTCTAGGACACTTTTCAGAGAGACTGAGATTAGAGTCCTCCTTTTCCTTCCATTTCAAGAAGAGACGAGCACAAGATTCTAGCTCCAGCATAGGAGTAGATGCCAATTTGAGAAACACACAAGCTGGCAAGGTAGTGAGTTCAGGATGACCTTCATCCAGCCCAAGCAAGATGTAATCAATACAAGTTTTTGTAAACTCGTTTGTAATCTTGTTGGATATATCTCAACTCATTGAAGGCTTTTTGACCAAGCTGCCTTCTGATAAACAGAGAGATATTTAGGCAAATCCTCAACATCTTGAGAATAATCTCGCTCAATCAGCTCTTGAGTACGCTTATCAAGCGGTTCAACAAGATCTTCAAAGCACCTTGAGCGCCTGTATAACAGATCGTGGCCCTGTAAGTCGGTCAAATCTGCAACGAAATCTTCTTCTATTGCAGCAAAAAAAGCTGTTCAGAAAAGTAGTTGTCTGATTCAAAGGAGAGATACACCATTACCAACTCCAAATGATTGAGTCTGGTTGTAAGAGTAAAAACTCTTTTCTACAGATTCTGGTACACCGAGATGGATCATAAAGATTTATATTTTTATTTTTCTTGCAATATTGCAAACAAGACTATAACCTTTTTAAAAGTAAAGTCAAGTATTTTTCTTCTTGCATTTTTCAACTATATTCCATATAAAAAGGCGTTTTTATATTAGGGATTTATCATGAACGAAAAATACTCAATCACCAAAAATCATATTCTCAAAAATATCAACGAATTGTATATGGAATTCTCTTTATCCTAGTTATGACTGCAGGACTCAACTTTTATCCAAAATAGTTCAAAAATCTGACTCATTTTCTGGATCAACAGGAGCAATAGAAATCATCAAAAATACTGAAGAAGTTCCTCTCAATGAGTGGCTTACCAACTACACTAATAATAACTATAAAAATCGAACTAATAAATGAAACTGACCTAAAAGGATATCTCTTTTTGAGCTGAGAAAAAGAAAAATTCTTTTGGACAAGAACATGAAATCCAATATTTTTCAGGTTAACAAAACTACAAAATCAGCCTTAACTTCTCTTTCCGATCTCGGGATTAGCCTCACAGGAGAAAATACGGTTGCGATCAGTTATAAGACAGGAAAGTATTTGGATGAAGCTCTTGGGTAATGTCGCTTACCTTATTTGATTTTTGCTAATCCTAGTATTTGGAATGAGGTTTGTTTTGCCAAAAATGACCAAACAATATGCTAGGTATCAAAATCAGCAAAGAAAACAAACAAAATGAATCTGACACAAAATTCAGCGATATCGCTGGGATGGAAGAGGTAAAAATGAACTCATCGAAATTGTAGATTTCCTCAAAGATCCTGAAAAATATCTTAGAATTTGAGCTAGACCTCCAAAAGGAGTACTCCTCTACGGGGTTCCTGGAGGTGGGAAAACGCTCCTAGCAAGAGCTGTTGCTGGTGAAGCTGGAGTTGCCTTCTTCTCTGCTTCAGGATCTGAATTTATGGAAATGCTTGTAGGTATGGGAGCAAGCAAAGTGAAAAACTTTTGAACAAGCCAAATCAGCAGGAAAAGCGATTATCTTTATTGATGAAATTGACGCTATTGGGAAAAGAAGAGGATCAGGATATACCTGAGGACATCAAGAACAAGAACAAACACTCAACCAAATCCTGACTGAAATGGATGGATTTGACAAAAATACTAATATCATCGTAATCGCAGCTACCAATAGACCAGATACCCTTGATCCTGCACTCCTAAGAGCGGGAAGATTTGATAGAAAAGTAATGGTTACTGCTCCAACCTTCGAAGAAAGAATGGCAATCTTTAACTACTATCTCAGAAAAAAACCATCGCTGGAGATGTTAGTCTAGAATCTTTAGCAAAAAGAACGAGTGGACTTGTGGGAGCAGATATTGAAAATATTGTAAATGAAGCAACACTTCAAGTAGCAAAAACAACAGAGAAATCATAGAAAAAGACGACTTTGAATACGCTCTAGAAAAAGTAGTAATGTGACCTGAAAAAGAAAGTTAAAGGCATCAAAGAACAAGAGAAAAATCATTGCATATCACGAACTTGGGCATGCAGTTACCTGACATCTTCTCACTCACACTGATCCTATTGAAAAGATTTCAATTGTCAGAAGAGGTCAAAGCCTTGAGGGCTCACTCGAACAACTCCTGAAGAAGACAGAAATCTCTATTCAAAAGCAAAATTTCTCGATGAATTAGTAAAAGCTTTACTAGGAGGAAGAGCTGCTGAAGAAATCTTTGTAGGAAAAAGAGTTTATTACTACTGGAGCTTCTAATGATTTCGAAAAGAGCTACCAATATCGTCAAAAAAATATGATCCTAAAATATGGTATGGACGAAGAAATCGGAACAGTCAACTACCTCAATGATCATGAAGAAAGCGAATTTGTTCGCCCATATAGCGAAAAAATGGCAGAACTACTTGATCAAAAAATCAAAAACTATCTAGATACCGCATATACAAAAAGTAAAAATTCTGACCGAAAACAAGGATCTCATTGAAAAATGTGTACAATCCTTTTACAAAAAGAATATCTCTCAAGTGAAGAATTTGAAAAAAATGATGAACGGAGAGGATCTCACTGAATAAAACTGAAAATTATTAAAACATTTTATCCTCAAATATCCTTATGGAAGCCTTGTATGTACTTGATTTCTTTATGAACAAAAAAACTTTAAAAATTTCAGATTGTCCAGAAGAAATAAGAAAAAAACCTTAAACACTGAGATAAAAATCATCTATCGTTGTGAAGATAAAGGGAATATGAAAGATTCAGTAGGGATCGTAGTTTGATATCCACTCCCTATTGAAAGAAGTGCTGAATTTGTAAGTGCAATGAGCCTCGAAGAACAACAAAAATTCTGCGAGGATCAACAAATTGCTCTAGACTTTTTCCAACCTTTAAGAAAAAAATTTAAAGAGGAGTTTCCTGGATCTAAACCAATTACTGCAAGATATAACCCCCTCAGGGGATCAGATTTATTTCTACTTTTATTCTGAAGATAGGTATGTATTTGGAGATTTTTGTAAAAATCTCAAGTATAGTTGGTAAAAAAACATATTCCTTTTTTTCAGGTAGGAGCAAGAGATATGATGAGACTAGACCCTTGTGCAAAAGACTATGCAATGAGGTTCTGACTGTGGTATGCAACAGGCATGTCTAAGCTATTGAGTTATGCCAAGTGTTGAAGTTGAGTGCGTCTCTTTACAAGGATTAGACTGAAGAGACCTAGAAAGACTCAAAGGAAGATGTGGAAAATTAAAATGTTCTTTTGATGTATGAACTGGAAATTTATCAAAAAGAATGCAAAAACTTTCCACAAAAAGGAAGTAAAATTGAATGTCCAAGTGCTAATCAAAAACGGAATCGTAAGTAACTTTAATATTATGACCAGAGAAGTCGTGCTAAAAACTCCAGAAGGAATGATCTTAAGAGTCCCTCTTTCAGCCATCAAACCTAGCGAATCCTAAAAAGACTTGAAAAATCAAAATAAGATCATACACTTGCCATCAGATTTTTACTTTTTAAGTAGCAAAATGCATCCAATAATTGCTAAATTGTGGATCGGAATTACCATTTTAATTATTATTATCCCTATTGGAATGGTACTTTTTCAACTTATACAAAAGATCCAAATCTTCTTAAATAAAAAGAGCAAATAAACTAGAACAACAAAAGGAAATTGCAGAAAGTAAAAAGAGACCCTTGAAGAAAATCAAGATGAATTTATCACAAGCAACGAATACTGAAGCTTCTCAAGCCCTGAAACTTCCAATGAAGAAGTACAAAATACCGAAGAAGAAAAAGACGAAAATTCTGAAGTTCTTGAAGAGAAATCAGAAGATAACAGTGAAAGTGAGCATTTGAGAAAAAGAGAGGAAAAGACTAGAAACCATTCTCTTAGAAGCAGAACACCCTAAAAAGGAATGGAAAAATCGAAGAATACGAACAAAAACTCATTGAAGGACTGAGTATTGATCCAGAATCTCTTGAAGTATTAAAACCACTTTCTGAGCTCTATTTTACACTAGGAACTACAAAAAGCCATCTCTCTCCTCAAAAAGTAACTGACAAAGACCCTAGTGACCATAAAAGCTTTCTGGCAGATTGGAGAAATTTATTTCATCACAGGATTCCATCAACCAGCAGAACTCTTGATTGAAAAAGCCATCAACCTAAAAAAATGATAACCCAAAATACTACCTTACCATGGTGGAAATCTTCTATAATACCCAAAGATACCCAGAAGCACTTGCCTATATGGAAAAATCATCAAACTTAGACCTACAAACCCAAAATATCTTCTTGCTACTGCAGAACTTTATGAAGAGTTCTCTGACTTTGAAAATGCAAGAAAAATATTATTTCAATGTCCTTGAATACGAACCAAGCAATGAAAAAGCAAAAGCTAAAATCAAAAAGAACTTTCGAAGGGAATCTAAGCAAGTTTTTAGCTTTTTACCTTAAGTAGAATGGTTTTCTCTCTTGGACTTGTTATCATAGTTATTATCATCCTTGCATTCATTTTAGGAGGTACTTTTATCCGTAAAAAAATAGGCAATGAAACTAACACTTGTAGTCCTCACGCAGCAGGATTGGGAAGCCGCTATGGAGGATTAAAACAGCTTGATACTTTTTGGAGCATGAGATCACGCTCTAATGGAATACTCCATCTTTGATGCAAAGAAGGCGGGGGTTTAGCAAGGTCGTTTTCGTAATCAGAAAAGATTTTGAAAAAGATTTAAAAGACAGAATCGGTTCAAGAATTGAAAAAGAAATAGAGGTCGGATATTGCTTCCAAGATATACAAGACCTTCCAGAAGGATTCAGCTGCCCAATATCAAGAGAAAAACCTAGGGGAACAGGACATGCCGTCCTTGCCGCCAAAGAGCTGATTGATGGATCTTTCAGAGTAATCAATGCTGATGATTTTTATGGCGAGAGAGCTACCAAGTATTAGTTGATTTTTAAAATCCCACGAACAAAACTGTATCGTAGGCTACAAACTTTCAGAAGTGCTTTCAGATTTTGGAACCGTATCTAGAGGAATATGTGAGCTTGATACAAACTCTAATCTCAAAGCTATCCACGAAACAAAAATCTTTAAATCTGAAGGAAAGATTCTCAACCGAAAAGGCCGATGGATCTATCTATGAACTCAATCCTCAAGATCTTTGCTCTATGAATTTAATGGGATTTACCAAAGCAAGTCTAAAAATTTTTATGAAAAATATTTCATTGAGTTTTTAGACCAACACTTGAATGACCCCAAAACCGAATTTTATATGCCAACAGTTATCTCGAGAATGATTAAAGAGGAAGGAGAATCTGTTCCGGTTTTGTCAACTACTGCAAAACGATTTGGAGTAACTTATCAGGAAGACAAAGCAGCAACAAGTAGTAATATTGATCAGCTTATCGCTCAAGAGTCTATCCAAAGCATTTTACGATCCTAAGAGTTTCTATCCCAAACTGAGATAATACCAAGACCAATAAAATAAAAACCAAATAATTTACCTAAGGCAGGATCCTTTGTTAAAAAAATGTGAAAATGTTAAAAGAAAAAAACCAATTCTGAACTAAATTTTTCTCTTGCATTTGGTTCAGAATTTTTATTATCTTTTTAAACAAAGTATAAAAATTAATATCAATTGATTCATGGTTAAAAAGATATTGATTACTTGATTCTGAAATAAAGTATCTACAATATCTAATATCTGATAAATTCAGTGTTTTTATTCTTTTCATCTTTTCTCAATCCATGGCTATAGACAACATCAACCTCCCTCCACATAATATTGAAGCAGAAAAAGCTGTCATCAGCTGAGCTCTCTTGGATCCAGAAATGATGCGAGTATACGACTCAGATAAAATAACTCACAAAGATTTCTATCAAAAGAATATAGTTATATCTATGAGGCGATCCAACAACTCCGAGTTGCCAGAAAAACTATTGATGCCATCACTGTCTCTGATCAATTGGATAAAAATGGGAACTTAGATGTGGTATGAGGAATAAATGTACTCTATGAGCTCTCTGCATTCCTCCTTTCTACAAGCAAATGCTGAGATTACAGTAAAATTGTCAGAGAAAAAAATCTCTTCTTAGACAAATTCTCAAAGTTTGTCAATGAGTGTCGTGAGATGTCTATGAACAAAAAGATAGCTAGAAAATCTTCGATTCAATAGAAAAAGGATCTTTGACCTAACTCAAAACCAAGTAGGAGATTCAATTGAACAAATCTGAGATATCCTAAAAGGAAGAATTGAAGAATATATGGATATCGTAGATAATCCAGATAAAGTGAATGCAAAAAGTAATGTCTGGATATAGATGAATCGATGATATGCTAACAGGATTTAAACCTGGAGAGCTCATAATTCTTGCCGCTAGACCATCAATGGGAAAAACTGCCTTTTTCGCTTAATCTCTAACCGATATTGCTCTCAATCAGAAAAACTGCAGTAATGATTTCTCTGGAAATGAGTTCTGAATCTATCGTAGATAGAATTATGTCTGAAGTTGCTGGAGTTCCTATGCATAAGATCAACAAAGGAGACCTAGACAATGAAGACTTTGACAAAATGGGAAAAAGCTATGGAAATCCTCTCAGAATCAAAAATCTATATTGATGATAAAGGTGCATTAAGTGTCCCTGAACTCAAATCCAAACTAAGAAAAATTAAAAAAATAGAAAAAAAGGCTGACTAGATATTGTGATCATCGATTATCTTCAGCTAATGCATGGAACTGCCTTCCAAGGAAATAGAGTTCAAGAAATCTCTGAAATCTCTAGAGGACTTAAAGAACTTGCAAAAGAACTAGAAGTTCCGATTATCGCTCTTTCTCAGCTCTCTCGTAGCCTCGAACAAAGAGTAGACAAAAAACCCATCCTCTCAGATCTGAGAGAATCAGGAGCTATTGAGCAAGATGCAGATGCAGTTCTCATGCTCTATAGAGAAGATTATTATGATCCCGAGACCGATAAAAAAGGTGCAACTGACGTCTGCATTAGAAAAAACAGAAATGGTGCCGTAGGAGAAGTAGAACTTCACTTCAAAAAGAGATTATGAAGTTCATCGAAAAAGAAAACAACGTCCGTGATGCAAGTTATTAAGCCAAAATACAAAAAAACAAAATCTGATTCAGGATTTCTCTCCTCTTTTTAAGATTTTTATTTTTCAAGATCATTCCTATGACAAAACTAACTTATGAAGCTCGAGAAAATCATCTTGATAAGCAGTCGGAACTAAAAAGAAGCTTGGGAAAATATTACCAAAAGAAGAAAGGCTGCAACAAAGATCAGTCTAGTATTAGAAAAGAAATTTTTGATGTATTATCACTATAATACCTCTTTGAAACAAGACAAAGAGATTCCTACTATCAAAGAGAACTACAGATACTACCACGATACAAATTTTTACTCCGCCCTCAAAACAATAAAAAAACTATTTTGGAGAAAAAGACCCTACAAAAGTAAAACGATAAACAAAATCATTTCTTTTTATAAAAGAAATTGAAGCGTTAAAAAAAGGCTCTAGATACTTCATCTATTCAAATGAAACGTGAAAGAGCTTCTTGCACAGAAATCTAATTTATCTCCTTACTATCGAGATGAAGATGGAGTAGGAAGAAATTGATTTCTTCTGAGAACAAGAAAAAAAGTAATAGACAAGAAGCTCAAAGCCTTAGAAGAACAAAAATCAAGGATCCTGAAGAAAAAAACTGAAAAAATATGAGGATAATAATGAGGAGGAAGAATCTAGACCTGGATACCGAATGGATAAAGATTAAGAAACTTCATTTTCTGCTAAAAACTTCAAAATTTCCTGAGCAAACTCCTCTGCTGCTTCTGGACCATTAGCCGTGATCAAATTAGCATCACGAACAACAGGCTGATCAAGGAAAGTTGCTCAGTTTTTGTAAATATGCAACTTGTGTCCCAAATCCATCATCTCGCCCAGTAACCTGCCTCTTCTGATAAATACCTGCATCAGAGAGCAAACTCGGAGCGATACAAATCGCAGCGACTGCTTTTGCCGATTTTGCCAAATTTAGATAATCTGAATCTAAATAATACTGATCATAAGCTCCACCCCCACCAACAAATATAAGTAAATCATACCTAGTAGGATCGACCTCAATAATTTTTCTTAGAATCTTCAATCGACTTCATAAATACTCCCCTACACTTTCCTCCCCAACCAGAAGCAATTTCTACCTCATAGCCAGCATTTTTCACCCGCTTCATAGGGCACAGAAAATTCATGATCTTGAAAGCCAACATTCGCTACAATAAACAACACCTTTTTCATCAATAAATAGTATCAAAAATAAAAAGTAAAAATCTGACTTTATGCTCCTTTTTTTCATTTCATTAAGAGGTGTTAGAACTTCTTTTTGAAAAATAATTCCAAGAAAAAAACTCTCACAAAGAGCAATCACTTCCTGTCTTGTTGCTGGGACTCAATACATATAGTTTCAAAAATAGTTTTTCTTTTAAACCAAAAATCTCTCAAAAGTCAGATAAAATAAGATTTTCATTTCTCAAAAATCAAATCAAGTCCTGAATAGTCTATATTTGGAGTAGTAATCCACATATAATCCCTAAAATGATCTAAAACTGTTATCTCGTAATAATAAATGCCCAATTGATACCTTTGAAAATAACTACAATAATTTTTCCAACATCACCCAAGAAAAAAATCAGAAACCAATAATGATAAAGATCATACCCCTGATATCCTAAAATTAAAGTATTATTAAAAATTGAAAATTAAAGAAAATTTACGATTGATTGATGAATTTTTCTTCTTGAACATTTTTACCACAAAAAAATAAAAATTATACTCATTTCTATCTTCAACATTTTCATCAAATACTAAAAAATTTTTCCTCCTGAAAATATTTTTATGATAAAAATTAACAACATCCCAATTTTTGCCTTTCAAGAATTAAGAACAATTTTCGGATCTACTATTTTTGTAGCATCGCTTCAAAAACCTGGCTTCATCGAGAAACTCAGATAAGTTCCTCTTTAAAAGGATTTTTTTCTGTAAGATATACTTGCTTAACTAATGGCATCTTTATTTCTTTAATCAGATCTTCTGAATCAATTTGTTGATCACAAATAACATAAGTCCATTCACCTTGAATCCATTGCTCATAAGGAAGCTTTTTCAAAAACCATTGAGGATTTAGGGATAAGGATCTCCTCAAACAATGTTCTACCATATGAGGAACTGTTTGAGAATTATCCAGAAAGAGGAGTTTTTATATAGATTTTTCATCTGTAAATGGGATAAATAAAAAGAATATCAAGACCTTTTTATAATATCTTCAAATCTCTCAAAACCTGCTCATATTTAGGATAATCCTCCCCATATTGTGTCTGCAAAATACGACTTCAAAAGTTCTTTCCGGCCTCAAAAGTTTGTAAAAGCATCTTCTTCTGGTCTTTGCAATTTTTGCAAGAGATCATCGATCTTTTGGGTTGTTTTTTGAGTCTAAAAATCAGCCAAAGCTCATCCTCAACTCATCATCGATATTATCTGAAACCTTCTCATAGTCCAACTGTGCTACTTTCAAGGAAACGACTGTTTTCTTAAGTTCAAAAGCTGCATTTTCAAATTTATCAAGCAAAAAGATATTTGAAGAAGCCAGATTATTTCTTAATTGATCAGACATCTCTTGATATAAAAGATCAAAATCTGACTTTTCAACTTTTTTTCTCCCCATCAAGTTGAAGATAATTTACTACTTGCTGCCCGTAAAAATTCAATTTCCCAGCTTTTCAAGCCCCACAGTCCCTTAATCTGATTGCTTTCTAGAGAACTTGTAGCCCAGATACTTCCTACACACAAATAATTTTTTGAATACAAAAGGTGCATGGAGATGACCAGAAATCATCTTAAGTCCAGGCATATCAAGAAAGTGCTCAGAAAGTGCCACATCCTTATAACTAAAACTCGCACGATATCCAGGAAATTGCTCTTTATTGGTATAATAATGATGAATAAGCATTAAATCAGGATATTTCTTACAGAATCCCTGCACAAGTTGATTGATCTTTCAAGACATAAGCTCCCCTTTTTCCTTTGACTGCAAGAGTGCATCGGTCAAAAATAGAACTTCCAGACTCATATTCTGGATATTTCTTCTCATCAAAATCCAAACAATACGGCAAAAACAAAACCTTTTTTCCTTCTATCTCTTTCAACTCTGGCTCAGTAATAAAAAAGATTTCAATTCTGGCTTCATTCTCCGTTCGTCTTTTTGCAACAAATCAAAAACCTGCTTCCCCTCTTCAAAAACAAAGGAATTTCCTAACCAATCATGATTCCCCAGCAAGAATATACAAATTCTTTCCTTGACCATAAAACTCCAAAAAGCTCAAAAAGCGCAAGTAAAGCACTTCTATCATAACTAAAATGATACACAAAAATCTCCCCAAAAATCAGATTTTTCTTCTGGTTGACTTTTGAACAAAAAGAACGAATCATCTCTATAAGTTGATCCTTTACCTTTGAGGTTATATGAATATCTCAAATGAGAAGCATGAGACAAATATTTCCAATATAAAACTAAACTAGAGTGTAAAAATCCAAGAATGTTTTTTTCAAGACACTGTTTCTTAATAAAGTAAAGAAAATCAAGATAATAGGGATAAAAATTGACAAAAATTTTTAAAAACCCTATACTAAAGATGATTTATCTTTTATATCATGACTATGATAAAATTTACAGTATTTGTATTATTAGGTATTATTTTCTCTTTTTGAAGCCTAAGTTATGCTACAGAATCAGTTGCAATTAATGAAAGAACAAATACCTCATATGCAACATTGCAAGAAGCATTTTCTACAGAATGAAGTACGCGCCGGAGATAGCATAAAACTATTAAAAGATATTGATAAAATAAATGAAATGACAAATGTAGCAGAAAAATAGTTTTTCATCAATATCGATTGAAAAAGACATTATCTTGAAAGGAAACTGATTTGAGATTAAACGTCCAAAAAAACTACTGAGGAACATTATTCACTATCCAGTGAGGGACTAATGTTACTTTTTCAGGAGTTGTTATTGATGGACAAGCACCAGATTGGAAACAAAATTTTTACCGGACTTCCCAATCAATGATATATAGAGGTACCAGTTCTTGCTTGATCAGGAGATATTTCAGCAACAAACAGTTCTATTATCAACAAAGAAACCTTCTCTTCTCAGAGATATAATAAAGGATATGGTTAGCTACTCTAATAGTGCTTATTGACTGGGGATTAGAAGTTTAAAAAGGATCAACACTAACGATAGAAAAGTCTGAATTTAGACATCTTGGTTGAAAATGATTTAACGGCTGAGCAATTTATACAGAAAGTGGAGTAAAACTTAAGGTAAAAGATAGTATTTTTAAAAAAATAATGCTATTAGTTGAGGGTCATTATTTTTGATGAGCAATTTATATTGGTTGAGGGAATGATGAAAAACTTCCTGAAATTGAAAAATACTCAATTTATCAAAAACCATGCGATGAATTGATGAGCGATAGGCATGCAAACAGCTGCCATTATTATCAAAAAGGTTCTCAATTTATAGCTAAATACAGTTGGAAATGACTGAAGTGCCATAGATATCCGTGATACTACCAATTCACAATTACAAAAAGATTCGTCCTATATAGACAATACAATCTTTAGCGGAAATATAGGAATTTCAACAAAAACCAGAGTCTAGGAACCATTAATCTTGCATCATATCATGGGAAGGAACTTAATTTTTAATAATTGCGAATTCATAAACAATGTCTGAGCAATGGGATGAGCTATATGAGACTACGAGGAATAAACTAGCAGTAATAAACATCTCTAAAATCTCTATTTACAAAAATGATGCAGATGGGGTTTTTATAGTCAAAACATGCAAATAAGCCTAAAAGATTCAATTATTACATGAAACATATCAAGCAACAGGAACAATTCTGTAGCTTCTATATTGGGTAATTCTTCATTTACAACAGAAAACACAATAATAGAAAATAATGGTAATTTAGAATCGCTAGCCCTATTCAACAATATGGATAGTCCCTTATGATAATTGAGCCCACACACAAATCATATTAAAAAGGAACAGTTATTAGAGATAATACTGCAAAAATATTGAGCAATATATGCTGCATGGCATAAGAATAATAAAAATCAAAAAAACTACAATCATTATGGAACAGGGAAGTAAAGTATACAATAATAAAGCTATTACAGGAGGGATGACTTTTTATTTTCCTAAGAAGCACATCAAATACAGATACATATAAATTAAATATCCAATTACAATCTGCAGCCAATATGAATGTAAAAAGATCAAAATGGAGAAAATATTGTAGGATGGTTTTCTGATCGTGCAAAATAATAGACATTCTCCTCTAAACCCACAAGAAAAACCCTGCTCCATTAACCATAGGAGTTGATTGAACCCTAAATTATACAGGAGTTGCTTCAAGAGCATTTTGCACTAAAAAGCAGCAACAAAGGATCAAACTCCTCCTTCTCTTCAACAGATCAATCAGCAAAGAATAAAAAGAAATAAACCAATTCTGATTACCTTTACTGGTTCCGATAATCTCAAAATTAAATCTCTTGAACAAATCAGGAACCTCCCAGAAGGACTAACATTACAAAAGAAAAGAAATCTCTGATAGAAATCGAGAAGCTACCATATCTGGATCAATCACCAGGTCAGGAAAATACCCTCTTTCCTTTATCATTACAGACTTTTTTGGAAATAGATCAGTTATGAACTTCGATCTAGTAATTTATAATCCATCAAATACAGATATAAATACTTCTAATTCCTGAACTTCACAACAAAAATCAATCAATAGATTCTCATTGAACTGGAGATAATAATACAGAAGAAACTGAGCAAAACGCTGCTGAGAAAAATCTTCAACTGAAACAAAAAGCAGAAGATAAACCTGAACTTGTTGATGGTAAGACTAAATATCAAGATACAGTAATCTTTCAATCCCAACAATCGAAAATGGAAAATGTTATACGAGAAGAGAATATCTCGGAATCAAAGATTCTGAAACGCTAGTTACTTCTGAAGAATTTAAGAAAGCGTTTGTCATTCTTGCGAAGTTATGAGATGACAATGTTTGATAGTGTAGATGGTTTTGCTCCTAAGAGAAATCTCTCTGAGAAGAAGCCGCTAAAAATCTTTTTCAAACTTTGCAATCAATGTGCTTTGTAGAAAGCCTGATATGAGTCTTGTCAGTGAGGTATTCTGATGTAGAAAATGCTAATTCTACCTTGAAAGCCTTATATTACTCTTGCTTATCAGCTTGGAGTGATGAAAGGAAGTGGAATGGGGGATGGAGAATTTAGACCGTTTGATGCTATTTACCAAAGCAGAGGTAAATGCAGTCCTTATCAGAATGATTCTCAAGTCATATCTCGATGAACAAACATCTGGAAAATAAGATGCGGTATACAGAATATAACAAAGTAGCTACAGATCTTGGTATTATCAACCAAGGGGCTTGAGCAGAGCCAGTACTCAGAAATAATGTCGCACTGATGCTCTTTTAGAGCCTACAAAAATCAAGTATTTGATTGGAGAGATATTGATTATTTCTCTTATGTCCTTGAATCTAGAGACTTGTTTGTTAAATAAAATAAAAAAACTCAGAGAGTACTTCTTCTGAGTTTTTTTACAAACAACAAATAACATTTGATATTACACTCACCATCACGATACCTAAGGTGAAAGATAGTATAAACACTATCCAATAACTTCCTTCCCCATATAAGGTTGAAGAGCTTTCGGAATTCTGATTTTTCCTTCTTTTGTTTGATGATTTTCTATCAATGCAATAAGAAAACGAGGCGTTGCGATTGCAGTATTGTTAAGGGTATAGCAATATTTGATATTCCCCTCACTATCACGATACCTAAGGTTAAGTCTACGAGCTTGGAAATCCAAAAACGCTGTTACTGAATGCGTTTCCCCATAACTATTTCTAGATGGCATCCAGCATTCTAGATCTGCTGAATTATATTTCCCAATTGCCAAATCTCCAGTACAAAGCTGCAATTTACGATAAGGAATCTCAAAAATCCTCCAAAATTGACATTGCATTTTCAAGCAAGATATTATAGTACTGATCTGACATTTTTTTCATCTGCTGGCAAGATCATCACTTGTTCAACCTTTTGAAACTGATGTACTCTATAAAGACCTGCTGTATCTTTTCCATAAGTCCCTGCCTCACGACGATAACAGGTAGAAAAACCTGCATACTTCTTTTGGCAAATCCTTTTCATCAAAGGATTTCATTCATATGATAAGCCGTCACAGGGATCTCAGAAGTCCCAATAAGCCATTGATTATCTCTCTCCATCCAGTACGCATCTTCCTCTCCTCCAGGGAAATAACCTGTTCAATAAGACACTCTGGATTTACAATATTTGGTACTTGCATAGGAGTAAATCCTCTTTCTACAAGCCTCTTTAGCGTATATTGCAAAACTGCCTGCTCCAAGAGCATACCATCTCCTTTGAGAAAATAACTTCTTGCTCCTCCAAGCTTAACTCCTCTTTCTACATCTACCATATCATACTTTTTCATCAAAGTCATATGATCTAGAGGCTCAAAGTCAAAATCAGGCTTTTCTCCGACAACCTTTACTACTACATTTTCACTATCATCCTTTCCCAGCTGGCACATCTGAGTGTAAAGAAGTATTAGGCATCTTCAAAAGTTGAGCTTGTAAGTTTTTCGGTTACTGTATTATGTTCAGCTTCAAGTTCTTGAATTTTTCCCCTTAAGTTCTTTTTGCAGCTTGATAGTTTTGCTGTGCAGAAAACTGTTTTTGTTCTGCTTTTTGTCTGATCAATCTGAAGCTGTAACGCCTTTCTCTGATCATCCAAAGTCAAAAACTGACTCAAGATCAATCTTCATATTCCTTTTTCTCCAAAATCTGCTGATATCCAGCAACATTCTCACGTACCTTTCTAAGATCTATCATTATTGATACAAAAATTAAAATCTGATTTCCTTTTTCAGTTTAGCTTTTTACCTCAAAAACTTCAATTGAAAATTTAAAAAAATATCCTAGAAATGGGAAAATCCTAGGATATCAAAAATTATCAAATTCTCTCTAATAAAAGCTTCAGCATCAAAAGCTGATTCTGAGAGCTGATATTCTGAGAATACACTTCTAATCTGATCATAGTCTGGAGTGATAAAGATTATCAACTCGTGAGAAATTCCTAATTCCTGAGCAAAAAAGGTTTTTAAATCTGAATCAGGATATTGATCAAGGATTATCGTCAGTTTTTTTCATCTTTGTGATCTGATTTTTTTGAGTTGCTCAGAATGCAAAAGCGAAGTCTGTCAAAAGCAAAGTCAAGTGATAGGCCTGAGGCTTTTCAAGCAAATACTGAGAAAGTTTTACAGCTTCTTCAAAATAGTTTCCCATCATCAAGATATGATGCTCTGCATCTGGATTATTGATAAGCGAAATCATCGCCGGTTGCTCTGCCAGAGCCTTATCAATAAATACCAACTCATCCTCCTCTGCTCCTAAAGTATAGATAGAGTCTGCAATTTCTTGATTGATTAGAGAAAAATACTTTTTCCCAGTCTTTAACAGTCCAGTAAAAACTGATTTTTCATCAAAGGGAATAAAAGATCAAAACCCTGATTGCAACAAAGGATAATAAGCTCAAAGTTCACAAGATACCTTATAGCCAATACTTGAGATCCCATCAAATGCATTAAGAATTTTCACATTCTCAAAAGATCTCAAGCTCCTTGAATACAAAAGAAACTGTCAATTGATCTAAAAATCACAAGAATTGAGTCAGTCTTTTATTTTTGTATTCTTGAATAAAGCTCTCAATCAGCGTCTCTAAGAAAAGAAGATTGTCCTGCTGCCTCTCGATTTTTCTCTCTGAAATAATCCAATCAAAATGAATATTCTCTTGCTCCAAAAAGTTCAAAAAATATTCATGAGTTACTAATTTAGATAGATTGCTACTATGCATACATAAAGATTACTATTATAAATCATAATTGAGAATATATTGGGCAATCTGCTTGAAAATAGGGACCTGCAGTATTACCTCACCACTGATTTGATCTTGGACGACGAATCCAAATCAAAACCACATATTTTGGATTATCCGTTGTAACAATTCCAGCAAAGGTTCCATTTGTCCATCCTTCTCCTCCACGGTACCTTCCTCTAAAGGCGACCTGGAGGTTCCAGACTTTTACTCAAGTTTTGCACTTTCAATATTGGATTTTTACTATATCCGGGATTAGTAGATATAATATAATGAAAAAGCTGACTTAAGTTTTTTTCTGTCGTCTCTTGTTTAAAGATTTTTTTACAAAATTATTTCTCTGAGTATAGATATTATCTGGATTCTTCTTATCAACAATATTCTGAATAATCGTGGGTTGACGATAATATCCACCATTTACCAGTGCAGCATACGCAGATGCCAACTGAATATTAGTCATTGAAACTCACTGACCAAACGCATTATTAAAAAACTGTGTCATATAAGCAAGACTTGCTTTTGGAATACTTCCTTCTTTTTCCCCTGCAAGTTCAATATTGGTCAACTGTCAGAATCAAGCTTCTCCAAATAGTTATAAAAGACAGCCTTTCCAAGCTTCTGAACCACTCTCACCATACCCACATTACAGGAATAACTGAATGCATGCAAAAAATCATGATATCCAGAACAGTCTTTAGACGCATTTTTAATGGTATATTTATCAATCTTAATTGATCAATCATCCTGATATTTATCTTCAAACCTAAGCTCATCTGCATCAAGTCCAATCCCCACAGTAAAAGCTTTTTACAATACTTCCAGGCTCAAAAAGGAACCGTAATATTTTTATCAACAAAAACCTGAGAACCTACAACATTTTTTCGCAAAGGAACTTCTGCTGACCAGACAAAGCCCTTTCATTCCATTTAGCTTGCTTGTACGCCCCTCAGAATAAACATAAATAGGAATATCAACATAACTCTGATTATCAACCAAGTCTGCATACTCTTTTCCCAAAGGAACAAGCGTATATGCATCATTATAATCATTTGGATTAAAAGTTGGTGCATTAACAGAGGCTTTAACCTGACCATTTTCAGTATCTAAAACCATAACACTAATCCAATCAGCTCTCAATGAAGAGACTTCTGCCTTTGCTAATCTCTCTACTTCTTTTTGAAGCCCTACATCAATAGTCAAATAAATATCATTTCCATCAGTTGCACTTGAGATTTCAAATTCATCCGTCCCAATATTTCCAAACCAAGAAGTTGTTCTTCATTTTAGAGTTCCCTTTTCTCACTTCAGCACAGCATCAAAATATTCCTCAATACCGTAATGTCCATTTTCCCTCCTTATCCACATATCCAAGAACATTAGACAAAAACTCACCATACGGATAGTACCTCATCACATAAGGCTCCAAAACCAAAGAATACAAAAACAGGAGTTCTAATCGTCTTCTCATCCTTTCTACTCAAAGTTGAAAGCTCTTTTTCATGCTTTACTTTCCAGCTCTCTAACCTCCTGAGCTAAAAGCAGGATTCAAACCTGAAATAATCTTAATATATCTCCATTCCTTAGGACTAAAAATAGAATCAAATCCATTCGGCAAAGGGACCTTCCATTTCTCAGAAGCTTTTTACTGTTTTTCTTGCATTATCTCTATTTGCATCTGTCAAAACACTCGTCAAAATACTCACATAATTTCCATTTACCTTCAAATACGGTAAATTGAGCCCAGAAAGTTCATTCAAAAACTCTTGATTAGAAAAATATCCCAAAGAATTCTGACTTCTGATTCAGATTTGGATCTTTTCATTGAGTCTCTCTACGATCAAAGCAATCGCCTTATCTTTAGTAAATCCAGAAAGCACTTGCTGATACTGAGCATTATATCAAGAAAAAGTCAAAGGTATCATACTCAGGTGAGGCGCTTCCATTTCCGTAATAAAACAGATCTGGCTTTTTAGGCAAAAGAGGCTTTCCAGAAAAAAGCTCTATATTCTTCACACAGTCCTCGTGAGAAACCTGCCTCATACCGTTAATCTCACACAAATGCTTTGTAAACAATTGGCGTAATAAGCTGGATAAATCTTGGTTTCATAGGCTGTCCTCTAAGTGATGTTGGCAAATTAAATCTCGGATCTGATTCAAAAAGTCCAATTAAGCTCTTTTGCATCGACTGCCAAATCATAAAGGGTAATATTTTTCAGTCAGCTTTACTGGGTGTCCTCACTTATCCAAAAGCATAAATATTTCATCTATCTGGATCCAAAAGGGATTCCTTATAATGTTGCTGAGAAAGGAGCTGATCATACATCTGATGATCAAAAATCTGTAGCTGCACCAACCTAATAATAATTATTACAAATAGAAAACAGAAAAACCGATAGCTGAAGCTCCTTTCTTGTTATAAAAGACTGAATCCATTCAGACTGCATCCATTTTTGAATCAGATTTTTATGTTTTTAAATGATATTTTTAGAAGATGAAAAATCAAATCATCAGTAGAGATTAGCGAGTATAAAAGCCCTTGCTATCAAAAGCTCGTCTGGAGAGTAAAAACTATAATCCTTTAGCATATTTTTCACAACAAGCGGCAATGAAGCAGTATTAAGTTTTGTCGTCATTACCATCCTAATATAAGGATTAATTTGAGCGGACGACTCCTTCCATGCATATTCTGGATTCTTATTAGGGAGTAAGCGTAATATCCCAATTTTCAATACTAATAGCATTATCAAAAAGATTTACCCATCCATCATTCTCATCCTCAGGCAACTTATAATTAGAATAGAGTGGAATATCTGCTCATTTACAGATAAATCCTTCTCCAGCATCACACGCCCAAGTATCAATCTCACCATCATAGGTTTTAGAATCTGCAGGATCAAAAACATGCTTACTACCAGCATCAAATCCCCTTAACTTAAGCATTTGAATAGTATAACTACAAGTTTCTGGATTTGAGACGTCCTTACAAATCTGCTTCCTTCTAAGGAAAAGTCTCCTAGTCCCATCATGAGAAATCAAATAAAGTTCTTTAGGATGAGCATCAGAAAATGCTACAGGTCATGTTCCAAGGTCCTTGTCATCAGCATCACCCACATTGGTAAATCTATCGTCTCTTTTGTTCATTGATAAGATTAAACTTCCCCTGACCATCAGTATCTTTTCCCATATTCCAAAACATTGCCTTATATTGCCCATAGGAAAGTTTTTAGCATTAGCAGGAAGCGTTGGTGTATTTGAATCAAAATATCTAACATAGTGAAATTCTTGTTTTTCAACAGGAACCGAAGTCCGATTCCCATAACTCGATAAAATTCTTGTAATATTCTTCCCGTTAAATTACCAGTTCCCACACGTTCTCTATTAAAATATTCCTCATAATCTATAGTATAGTCCTGAAAAAGTATAGCAAAATCTATTCATCACATCATTTGACTGCTCAATAAGTTGCATTCTTGCATCATTAAAGAGTTTCACTCTAGGGAGCGTTGTCATTACAGAATAAATTGTTGTAAAAGACTCCCAGAGATAATAACCACTAGGAGCATTTCTACGAGGTAAATCACTTCTTTCTCATGCTATCTTTACTATAAAAACAAAAAAATCTGATTTTGAGTTCCTATTTATAATCAAGAAGGAGAATTATAATTCTCCTCATCGACTCTATCTGTTATCCATTAATAAGTTGATTGATTTTTAGCTCTTGTTTGAAATCCAAATCGACCATATCCTGTCTTCTTCTTTTTCTTTTACCCAGTTACTACACCATATTTAAGTTGGAATTGGTAAACCGCCTCAATAGTTGCCTTATCATATACCCCATTGATTGTTCCATGATAAAGTCCCCCAATTAGTGAGCAAAAGTCTGAAGAGATTTTACCTGCTCGTGATACTGTCCCTTTTTAAAGGCTTGAGTAAAAGGTAGTCTTAACAGGAGCTACTGGATTAGCCTCTGAAACCTGTGATTGGTTAGAAACTGTAGGAGCAGGAATATTCTGAGAAGGATTTTGCCACTACTTCAGACTTTTCAACCTTTTTGTTGTGGAAGTTGAGCGTTTAACATCAATCTAAAATCTCTAAGCAAAGTTGTTGTAAGAGAAGAAAGACTACTAGAAATCTTTGCTGCAAGTTTTTGTTCAAGAGAAACAAGATTCAAAGGTTATTATTAAGTGCATAAGTAACAGCATCCATTCCAGTCACCACAGCGCTTGACTTTTTGATCCAGATCTCTCAAATAAGGATTGAAATTGAGCGTTGAAGTAAAGCAAAAATAGGACAGTTTACCTTTCCTGAACCATTGTCAAACATTTGATGAAGTTCAGCATAATTAGATACTAAATCCTGATAGATTCCGTAGTCAAAGTTCTCAGAGAAAACAGCATACAAAGCCTTTTTTGATTCCTTTTCAAACTTTTTAAGAAAATTCACTTTGTGGCTTAGAAATTTTGCCTGAAGCTCAGCATCTCAACTTCCATTAGTCTCAGAGATGATCTGACTCAACTGAGAATCAAGACTTTTTCCCCAAATCAGTTCTCGTATTTTCAAGATTCTTCCAAAGATTAGTTTGCTTATCGATAGCATTATTCAAACCAGAAAAAGACTTATTTACTTCATTCATAGCTTTATCAACCTTTTGCCAAAGTATCAATTCTTCCTGCTAAAGTTTCAAGTAATGCCTCGTTATTCTTAATATATTGTTCATAAGTCTTTCTCACTTGAGCAGACTTACTATAATAATCACTTTCTAATCCGGTAATTTTGAGTGCATTTTGATTATAGAAGTTATCTAGGCTATTTCCAAAAAAATCAAACTATCTCAGCTTGCAATACCATAGCTCAATTTCTTAATCTCCCCATCAAGTTTAATATATTCATTGAGAATTGAGTTTTTTTAAGGTTTTTTTGTCAAAACAGAATAATCTAAAGTCTGATTTTTCTCCAGTAACCACCCCAAGACATGAAGCTGCATTAAAAAGTCTACTTTCAGAGAATCTCTTGTTATCCCTTGCAATACTGCGAAGTTTATTTTCACTTCCAGAGAGTTTTTCAAGAGAGAATTCTTATGATTTTTCGAGGCTTGTTAGAAAAACTTTTAAGTTCTGAAGAAGTAGAACCAGCTGCAAAAGTCAATCCTCCCATAAAAGCAACAAGAACAAAAAGTCCTAGTCAGATTTTTCATTTTTTCCTGTTTTACAAAAGTAAAGATTTACAATATTCTATGAGTACAGTTTTTAATACAATTTCAAGTTGAAATCAGAAAAACAATACAAGTAGACAAAAAGCGATTTTTATATTTTTTTATGTATTCTCTATGACACTCATCCCAACAATTATTGAAAAAAACAAAAAGCCTGAGAAAGAGCCTACGATATTTACTCTAGACTTTTTGGAAGATAGAATTATCTTTGTAGGAGAACAGGTACACAGTGCAATGGTAAATACTATTGTAGCTCAAATGCTCTATCTAGAAAAAGATCCTGACAAAAGATATCATCATGTATATCAATACTCCAGGAGGAGAAGTTTACTCTGGATTGGCGATTTACGATACAATGCAAATCCTCAAATGCGATGTACAAGTAATCTGTACTGGATTAGCAGCATCGATGGGATCAATCTTTCTCGCTGGAGGAACAAAGGGAAAGAGATTTGCACTTCCTCACTCTAGAGTAATGATTCATCAACCTCTCATCTCAGGTGGTGGAATTTCAGGTCAGGCAACTGATATTCAAATCGAAGCCGAAGAAATGCTCAAAATCAAAGAAACTCTAACCAAGATCATGGCAAAACACACAGGAAATTCTTATGAAAAATGCCTTGCCGACATGGAAAGAAATAAGTGGATGTCTCCTCAAGACGCTCTAGAATACGGACTTATCGATAAAATCATTGGAGAGTAAAAAAGCTCTCCTTTTATTTCCCTTCACTTACCTTGCTCATGAAAATTGCACTCTTTGGAGCCTCCCCTCGCCCTGATAGCCTCGCACTCAAAATTCAAAATCGTATCATTAGTTGGAATCAGACTTTTTTCCCTATTAATCCAAAATACGAGGAAATTGATGGGATTAAAACCTATCCTGACCTCACCTCACTTCCTGAGATGCCTGATTTAGTCGTTTTTATGACTAATCCTCAGATTAGTCTTACTCTTTTGGATCAAGTAGCAACAAAAAGTCAAAAAGTCTGGTTCCAGCCAGGTTCTTTTGATGATTCTGTGATCTCAAAAGCTGAAACGCTCGAGTCTCAAAATCAATACGACGCACTGTATACTCGTTGCACCACAAAACCTTGTAGAAGAGTTTGTAAACAAGGACTAAAACAAAAGATTCAAAAAGAGAATCCAGCTGTATCCAACTACCTTCATCTCGTATAAATCAAAAACAAATATGACTAACTTCAATCTTAACACCTATGTACAAAAAAACACTTAACAGCTATCTTGCAATTTTCTCTGAAGAAAATCAGAGATTCACAATTCTGCAAAAAAACAGCTCACCAACTGAGAAAATATTTGATCAAGAAAAAAACTTTAACGGTCATATGACAGCATGTGCATATCTTATCAATGATGGGAAATGCCTAAAAATTCATCATATTGGGCTTGATAAATGGCTTGCTCCTGGAGGCCATCGAGAGAGAGAGACAACGAACTCTATCATACTGCCATGAGAGAACTCAGCGAGGAAGCATGAATCAAACACGCAGAACTCCATCCCTGGCATAAAGAGCATGAAATGTTGCCACTGGATATTAATACCCATTACATTCCTCATAGCGAAAAAAAGAATGAAGATGAACATTTTTCATCATGACTTTAGATTTGTTTTTGTCTTAAATTCAGATCACAAGATCAATCTCAAGAGGAAGAAGTTTCTGGATATGAACGAATTTGAGCAGATAATTTTCCACAAGAGTCTTCTTCTCAAGCTATTCTTGCAAAACTTCAAGACCTTAATCTCATTTAATAATATAAAATCTGGGAAAAACTAGAAAAAAACCTGATCAAAAGTCAGTATTTACCCTCTTTTCTTGAGTATATGAAAATCCTAGTTGGCCTCTCTTGAGGCGTTGATAGTCTGCAGTCTCTGCCTACCTTCTTCAACAGCAATGACATGAGGTTGTTGCTGGTTTTATGAAAAACTATACCTCCGATAGCAGAAATTGCACCACCTACAACGATTCCATCGAAGCTATCAAAGTAGCAGAACATCTCGGCATCGAAATTCGCGCCTACGATCTCCAAAAAGAATATCAAGAAAAAGTCATTGACTATATTTTTGATGGATACCAAAAAGGAATAACTCCCAATCCTGATGTCCTCTGCATTCACTAATCAAGTTTGATGTTTTTCCTGGAGAAGGCATTGGAAGAAGGTTTTGACAAAATCGCAATGGGACACTATGCAAGAATTACTGAAGATAAAAACTGAATATTTCACCTTCTCCGTGGGAAAGACCACCACAAAGATCAGACTTATTTTCTTTCTTGACTCAATCAATTTCAACTCAGCAAAGCCATTTTCCCTATTTGAGACCTAGAAAAATCTCAAGTAAGACAAATAGCTAAAGAAATCTGACTCCCTAATGCAGATCGCCTCAGATTCTCAGGGATTATGTTTCATCTGAAATGTGCCAATCAAACAATTTCTTCTACAAAAACTCCCTATCAAAAAGGTCCAATCAAAACCCTTGATGGGAAAACCGTTTGAGAGCATGATGGAGCTTACTTTTTACCATTGGACAAAAACAAGGTCTCGGCTCAATTTCAAAAGCCTACGTCTACAAGATCGATATCGAAAAACAATACCGTATATGTGAGGGGATAAGGAAATTCAGAGCTCAACTCCTCTACCATCTCAGTCAAAAATTGGCATCGAATCTGAGAAGAAAAAAAGCTGTTGGATCTAAGCTCCAAGGTAAAATCCGCTATCACTAAAAATCCAGCTGTAGAATGTGTCTTAACCAAAAAGAAAATTCTGACTTAAGTTTTTCGTTTTCCTCACCTCAACGAGCCATAGCACCTGGACAGGTATTTGTCGTTTATCAATGAGAAGAATGCCTTGGCTGAGGAATAATTAACTTGACATTCTAAAGCAAATAGTTATAAAATTACATTGTAAATAAAAAGAAAAAAACAATGGGAATTAGAAAAGAGGTGGAGATACCACCAATGTAAAAAGCTGATTACATCAGCAAAGATATGAGGGACTGTTAGGATCTGCTGAAATTCTTTTTAGAAGTATGGGAACCATCATACGCTCACTATATAGCATATATAGGACCATTACTGTTAATCGGGCTGATATTCATCTTCTGGGAATCATCAAGATCTTAAAGGATCTCCATGATCCTCAAAAGAGTATCAACAGAGAGAAACAATGGAAAAGAATCTAATAAGATCAAAAACAGTCATAACAATAATTAAAAATCGCTATGCTAATCATAGGGGTGGACTGCATAGTAAGATCCGCCATCACTTTTAATCTAATTAAAGAAAAGGATTTGTGTCTCATGAATCCTTCTCTTTTTTTATAGTAAATTTTTATAGTAAAAAGACAGAAAAACCTGAGTTCTGTCTTTTTCTTATAAATATCAGTAATTTATTTTACAAAGAGATCTCTCTCTTGAGCATAAGAGAAATAATCGATATTTCTCCAATCAAATACTTGATTTTTATACGCTCTAAAAGAGCATCAATGCTACATTATTTCTAGATACCGGCTCAGCTCCTGCTCCTTGTTTGACGATTCCAAGCTCTGTTGCTACTTTGTTATACTCTGAATACCATTTCTTTCCTTCTGTCTTACTTTTCATCAAGATATGACTTGAGAATCATTCTGATAAGGACTGCATTTACTTCTGCTTTGGTAATAGCATCAAACGAGTCTAAAGGTTCCATCTCCCATTCAGCTTCCTTTCATCACTCCAAGCTGATAAGCAAGAGTAATATAAGGCTTCAAGGTAGGATCTGCATTTTTCTACATCAGAGTAATGAACAGACAAGTTCTTATCAGGCTTTCTACAAAGCACATTGATTGCAAAGTTTGAAAAAGATTTTAGCGGCCTCTTCTCTAGAGATTTCTCTTAGGAGCAAAACCCATCTACACTATCAAACATCGTCATCTCATATGTTCGTCAAGAATGACAAAAGCTTTCTTAAATTCTTCAGAAGTAACTAGTGTTTCAGAATCCTTTGATTCCGAGATATTCTCTTCTCGTATAACATTTTTCCATTTTCAACTGTTGGATTGAAGATTACAGTATCTTCATGTTTGATCAGCTTTCATTCTGTTTTTTCAACAGGTTTCTGATCAGGTTTTTATTATCATTTGGATTTGTTTGTGGTTTTTTGATCTGGTTGTGGTGTAGGTTGAACAGATGGACCATTATCTGGAGAAACTGGATTTGTTCAGCAGTCTCCATAACAAGTCTTTCCTCCGCCACTCGTATCATCATGACGAGATCCCACAACAGTAAGGGTAAAGGTCTTGATAGCAACATTTCCCTGATTATCAACCACTTTTACAGTAATAGTACGATCTCTTACTGCATCACTAGTACTTCCTTCTATTTTTAGTAGTTGGATTATAAACTAGTCCCTTTTTGGAAGTCCTGATATCTCAATTCCCTTAACTCCAACATCATCTTTTTGCGTCAATAGAAATCTGAACAGGTCTATTCTTTTTGATACGTTGATTTGGGATCGTATTTATTTGTGGAGGATTTTCATCTAGATCTTTTAGAGTAATAACTACTTTAGCATCCCCTGTCAATCCATACTGATCAGTAACTCTAACTATCAAAGTATGTACTGGTTTTGTTTCAAAAATCTAGTGCTTTACCGGCAACAGTCTTGAGCGTATTACCATCAAAAAGTAAAGATTCCATCATCATTTCCAGAAAATATTGTATAAGTCAATGGATCTCCATTTGCATCACGAGCGGTGATATCTCCAATAGTTTTAACAGAAATAGCTATCCTGATGATGCTCATCTACTTGAAAGCTTGCTCAATCTACCTCAGGAGCAATATTTACATTAAGAGGAGTTGAGTCTAGAGCAATCAATTGAACATTCCCAACTTTATCAGAAACTGAAGCACATAAATAGTTATTATTTTGACTTGAGTCAGAAAAGTTAAAATTAAAATGAAATGGCTCATTAGTTCATGCTAAAGGAATAAGACTATACACAGGAGTATAATCACTACAATTATTATCTGAACCCACTCCATAAGAAATAGCATCCGGAAGAACCCCCGCTCATCATTTATCTTGAGTTTTAAAAGAAACCTCAATCTTACTTCTATCGGGTGTAAAACTAAAAGCTTATATCTGTCACTTCAGGTGCGGATTTATCTATGATATAATTTCACTGCTCTTTTGGATTCTTGATTCCCTGCCTTATCTGTTGCAATAACTTTAACTTTTCCATTAGCTATTGGATTTGTAGCGGTGAAAGTACACTTCACCATATTTTTAGACACTTGAGTACAATCAAAATCTGCATAATCTAAAGTAGTAGAAGAATCAATAAGTACAGCAGTTTTATCTACTCATTGATCATCAGCAACTTCTATAGTAAATAATATAGAATCTTTCACAGTTGCTGTCAAAGGAGAAATAGTAATCGTTGGCTTTTTGTATCATAAACAAGTCCAAGACTATTCGTTCACTCTGCTCCATTTTCATCTTGAGCAAAAACTTTAGTCTTCAAGTTTTTATTTGCTCCTTCAAACCTACATTGTACCTTATTTGTTGGACCATTATCAAAATCAACATCTTTACTAAATCCTAAATCTTGTCCATTACAAATAATCTTTTTCACTCCAGTTTTTCAGGACTTTCTACTCTAATATGTTTAATTTTAAATCAACTTGGTGAATAGATTGTAAAATTTCCATTCATAGCTCTATTACTGAGCGTAATATTATTAGGATCAAATTCAATAATAGGAGGGAATTTAATTTCATTTTCTGAAACATTACCTACATTATCAAAACACTTCACCTTAACAGTATGTACAAGTTCTGTAGTTCTAAAGCTTAAATTCAAAGAATCTCAAACAGCAAACGGAGAAATTTTCTGTTCTACTCCTCCATCATCAGTATAAGATAACTCACATCCTGTAAGACCTGATGCTCCCACATCTTGAGCCACATGCAATATCACACTTGGCGATGAATTCCTGGTCGTATCAATACCAAGTTGTGCAGGTTCTGGAGCTTGAGTATCTATGAGATAACCTGTTGCTTGTATAGATGCTTCAATTTTTCTTCCTCATTCAACTGTTTTCGAAAAATTTAATTCAGATTTTTCCATTTTGGTCTTTCATGAGTAGAGGTAATTTTTACTGTACAATGTGCAACTTTATCATCTGAATCATCAGCTTACAATCCAGATCAGAATAATCAATATTGGTCTGTGCTGAATCAATAGAGAATACCCCAGCATCTAGATCAGCTTGCGTCAATGAATACAAACTCTTAAAAAGTAAACCTTGTATCCGTAATTTCTCCACTACTTTGCAATGTCAGTTGCGTGATTAGAAACTCTGGCTTACAGTCAAATTTATCATATCAAATACTTAGACCTTTGCTTACTAATTTATCTCTCAAAGCCTCAGAAGGTACAATAGGTAGATTGAATGTATATTTTTTTAGATTTGAAAGATTCGAAAAATTAGCATCTATAGCCTCTAAAAAGTTTTTTCATAATTTTCACTAGGATATCGATATACACCCTTTATCTTTAATTCATCATCTCTGATATAAATACCTGGAAAGGTAATGAGTTTTGAAAAATCCCATTTTGAAATATCTTGAGTAAAACTTGATGCTCTATTAAACATTATTCACATATTAGTAACTTTTGCTCGTATTCCAGTTTTCTATTGGTTGATCAAATTTTTCTCGCTATTGCAAACATTCCATCCATAGTAGTAACATTGCTGACATCCCAATTTCCTATTGGTTGATTGAAAATTCTCTGCATTACCAAACATACCATTCATATTAGTAACCTTATTCGTATTCCAATTTCCTATCGGTTGATTGAAACTTTTTGCATTCGCAAACATATAATCCATACGAGTTACATTACTCGTATTCCAGTTTCTATTGGCTGATCAAATTTTTTGAGCGCTCATTGAAACATAGCCTGCATGGTAGTTACCTTACTTGTATCCCAACTTCTATTGGCTGATCAAATTTTGACGCTCAATGAAACATCATAAGCATATTAGTTACATTACTTGTATTCCAATTTCCTATTGGCTGATCAAAATTTACTGCTTGGCGAAACATTGAATTCATGGTAGTAACCTTACTTGTATCCCAGTTTCCCTATTGGTTGATTGAAATCTCTTGCTACATGAAACATAAAGGACATATCTGTTACTTTACTCGTATCCCAATTCCCTATCGGTTGATTGAAAACTGTTGCTCAATGAAAAGTTGAATACATATTAGTTACCTTACTTGTGTCCCAATTTCCTATTGGTTGATTAAACTTATGAGCATAATAAAACATTGAAGCCATATTAGTCACCTTACTCGTATTCCAGTTTCCTATCGGTTGATTGAAATTTTTGCACTCGAAAAACATCCCCATCATATTAGTCACACTCACTGGTGTCCCAAGTAGAAATATTTCCGTCAAATTGCTCTGCTCAGTTAAACATTCCTTGCATATTCTCAACTTTTGACACATCCCAATTAGAAAGATCCTGATTAAAGGTCTTAGCAGACTGAAACATTGAAGCCATATTAGTCACCTTACTCGTATCCCAATTTCCTATTGATTGACTAAAGTTTTCCGCTCAAAAGAAACATACGAGACATATCAGTTACTTTACCCACATTCCACCTAGAAATATCCGAATTGAATTTCTGAGCAACGTAAAACATAGTATCTCATAGTTGTTACATTTTTACATTCCAATTAGAAATATTTCAATTAAAGTTAGAAGCATAAGCAAACATAAAAATTCATGTTTGTTACATTACTTGTATCCATAGCTGGATCGAAAACAATATTAGCTGTTTTAAAAGTATGAAAAATGAACTAGCATCGTCTGGAAATTTAACATCTTTAGTAAATTCAATCTTATTAAGTGATTCAGTTTTTAAGGATAAATCAATCGTTAGCTGACGTCGTTTAGTTCAGTCAATCTTTCCATTCCCTGAACAGTCAAGGTCTGCGCCACCTGATCCCACACTCCATCTACATTTGTCCCAAGGTTAAAAGTCTGACTTGGTACAGAGACCTGAGCAGAAGCCAATCTATAGAAATAAAAACTTAGTAAAAATGAAAAATCAACTTTGAAAATAGTCTCATTTTTCTTATCTCAATGAAAATAAAATATGGACACTTTGATAATATTTTTATCAAAAGCAAAATCAACCTTTCTCTTTCTCAAAATCATCATTTCAAATACTTTTCGTTGACAAATTCAGTATTTTAGGACTAATAATAAAATTATTTACAAAAAGATTGAGAAAACAATCTCTTTTCATATTATGAAAGATACTTTTATGTTATTTTATAGCTCACATATGAATCTCGACCAAGCAAATCACATCGAATACGAACTTTATCTCAAAGGTCTCACTGAAGAAAAACATTCGCAAAAATCTCAGCAGACCTAGGGAGAACCAGAACGAATGCTCCAGCATAGACTCAAGAGTCTTGAGTATTCCACCAATTAGAAATGCCAAAATTCTGACCCGAAATCTCAGATCTCGAATTTTGACGAACTGGTTTATTACGCCAAAACCAAAAACCTGATCTCCAACCTATGTAAACGATCGAGACCAAGTACCTGCCGAAATCAAACAAACTTTTCAAAGACTAGGAATCCCCGAAGCAGAGCAAAAATATCTTGCCGGAGCTGGAGGACAATTCGACTCTACTGCAGTTTATCACAAGATCAAAGAAATCCGAGCAAAACAGGGCGTAATCTTTGAAGATATGAAAGAAGCTGGTAATTAAATACCCAGATCTCGTTCAAAAATACTTTTATGAAAACAGTTCCTATCAACGACCATAAATTTGCAGCTCTCCACGGAGCGGTTTGGAGTGGAGGAAGTTTTGTCTATGTACCAAAAGGCGTAAAACTAACTCAACCTTTACAAGCATACTTTCGTATGAATACGCTAGCTGGGGGACAGTTTGAACATACCCTCATTATCATTGAAGATGAAGCAGAAGCACAATACATTGAAGGATGCTCTGCTCCAAAGTACAACAAACTCTCGCTTCACGCTGGATGCGTAGAAATTTCTGTAGGAAAGCACGCAAAAATGAGATATTCATCAGTAGAGAACTGGTCTCTCAATACCTACAACCTCAATACCAAAAGAGCCATTGTTGAAGAGCATGGCCTCATGGAATGGATTGGTGGGAATCTCGGTTCTGGAGCGACAATGCTCTATCCTTGTTCAGTACTCAAAGGAGACTACAGCAAATCTGACAATCTCTCGTAGTAATGGCATCCAAAGGACAAAACCAAGATGTAGGAGCAAAAAGTTATTCACCTAGGAAAATACACTACTTCAAATATCATTTCCAAATCCATCTCTACCCAATGAGGAATTTCTACCTATAGAGGATTGGTAAAAATCGGGAAAAATGCCACAGGTGCACTTGCTGGAATCAACTGTGATGCGCTCATCCTTGATGAAAAATCTATTAGCAAAACCATCCCTGTCATCGAATCTGAAAACGCAGATGCAATCGTATCTCACGAAGCCTCAGCTGGAAAAGTTGATGAAAATCAGATTTTTTACCTGATGAGTAGAGGACTTGAGGAAGAGAAGGCAATGTCATTACTCAGTAAATGGCTTCATTTCTGGAGTCGTAAAAACAACTTCCTCTCGAATATGCAGGAGAACTCAATAGACTCATCGAACTTGAGATGGAAGGAAGTGTTGGATAAAACCGAACGCTTGCTTTTTTAGTTGATCAAAAATCATAATAATGAATATAAAAATCTGACTTTTTGCTGTTTGCACCTTTATTGGGACAGGAATATCGTCTACAGCATGCCTATCAGAACTCATGATTGAAGAAAAGATGAGGAAAACCTATCAGAGTTATCAAAGTAGTTCTTGATGGAGAACATTTTTGTAGTTGCCTCACCTGCTGGCCTCTGATGAGACACCACAGAAAACCTCGCCAGTCTGAGGAAATACCGCGATCAATGCGGCCTTTTTCTGCCCAGATGACTACAGCAACTGTAGAATCAATGGAAAAAGAGTTACTCATACTATTTCCGAGAGGTATTCCTCTGAGACTGGAAATCACGAAGCCCTTTTTGGTGAGATACGAGTATTAGAGCGATTTTCTCTTTTGACAAAGAAGGAAACCATTTTTTGTACAAAAATAGTCGGACTTCATGATGAAGGCCTCCGAAGTAATATCAATCAGAGACAAACTTGATCAGATTTATTTTTGAATTTGAAACTTTCCTGTCCTCTTGCTCGAAAGGAGAAGATGTAGTAAAAGCTTATGTAAACTATATCGACTCCAAAATGAGCTGAAGCGCAAACAGAAACTTCATTTGCTCAACTCAAGATTGAAAACAGTCTATATGGGAGTAGTTTGAGGGGATTAGCGTAAAAACTTGCTCCTTACCTATGGGATCACCTCGGCTGTCGAAATGCTCTCTCTTGATGCTTGAGCAAGTACAGCAATGGTCTATGAGGAAAAACTCTCGATAGAAGCCCTAGAACAAGAGTAATGGACGCTTTTGTCGTACTTACCAAATCCCAATATCACAAACTCACCGGAACTACCCTAATGGACAAGCTGATAAAATCACAGGATACCAAGGGTATCTGCCAACTTCTGGAGATTTCCAGAAACTCAGCAAAAATCCAATCCTCTCTAGATCAAATCTTCCCTTATGTACGGGAAAAACAAATATAAACAAAAATTTATCAATCGCATCCGCAAGATGATTTCTCCTGAACTCTCCCTCGCAGACAAATGGCTCTACAATCAGCTTCTTATCTCACTTTTATACCATCGATACGATGCAATAATGTCCACCAAAAAGACAAAAATCTGACTCTGAACCTGGAAACTCTCCTGACCTCAAGCTATTGATACGATCAACTCTGCTCTCAAACTAGGATATCACACTATAGATACAGCCTGGATCTACCAAAATGCCCCAGAAATCGCCTCTGCCATCAAAGATCATGAGTTCCTAGATCAGAACTATTCATCACGAGTAAAACACGATTTGACTACATTCCCAACTACCAAAAACACCAATTTCAAAAAGTCAGACTTTTCTTACTCTTTACGAAAACAAAAGATTTGAAAAACATTTACAAGAATTAGAAACAGACTATCTAGATGAACTCTTAATTCATCGACCTACTAGAAGAAAACGACCTTGCCCTATTTGAAATCCTCTCTCCTACCAACAAAGGAATCATCAAACATATTTGAGCATCAAATTTTTCCGCTCTCTTACCTCAAACAGCTTCACTCCAAAGCTCCCAATCCCTCTCTCTTACAATCAAATCGAGCTCCACCCTTGTCTTTTTGATCCAGAGATAATCAATTTTTCAAAAAGCAAACAATCTTCAAATTATCGCCTATTCACCGCTTGCTCACTGACATCCTCAAAAATCCTATTATCAAGCATATTGCAAACATCAAGCAACCCCAGCTCAAATCTGTATTGTCTGATGTCTAGCTCAATGAGTAAAGCCTTATAGTTAAAGCAACTACTCCCTGAAAAATTGTCCAAAAACCTGAATTCAGAAAAGATCATTCTTGATCGTCAGGATTTTGATCTTGATTGCTTCACTTCCCAAAAACCATCGTTATAACAATCCCCCATTTCCTACTTGGGACTAATCTTCATTAAACTTTTCTGAAACTGGAACAGATTGATACTCTCTTGCATCCAAATTGAATCAATC
>BNJS01002103.1_pt1 | contig 72332 bp, 77 predicted proteins | sample 8540461 | NCBI WGS metagenome assembly BNJS01 (sample SAMD00202454, study PRJDB9452) | human saliva metagenome | isolation source: human saliva | place: Japan
AGTGGGCATAAATTAGTTTTCACAGAAGATGAAAGTATCCTAATCACAGATAAGTCTGGTAATGAAATACTTCTGGATACCAAGGGAAGCAACATCACTATAACAGCTCCTGAAACGATGACCTCAATGCGAAAAACCTAAACATCAATGTTTCTACAAAATATGACCACGAATGTGGGAAATAATATGATCACAAATGTTACAAATGATACAACAATATCAATTAGGCGGAAATCACCAAATAGACATAGAAAAGGATCATCAATTTAGTTCTAAAAACTACGCTCAGAAAGTAGAAGGAGATAAAAATTATTGATATCTTTGGGAAATTGGATGAAACCACTTCAGAAACATTGCACAATGCTAAAGATGGTAATGTGACCATAAAGAGTGCTGGTATCTCCAAATTATTAGGAGAGATAGATGCTGAAAGTGAATAAATCGTAATTTTTATCCCATGAAAAACTAATTTTATTACTCACTATTTTATTATTATCAAATTGCAGTTTTATGGATGAAAAATATGAATGGGGAGTGTATGTTCCAGAAATAGGGTTTTCCTGTACGTATATACGCAGGAAGAGTAGGTGATGTAAGTATAATGACTGAGTTTTACAGCCTCTTTGATAGCCCTGATGATGGCTGGGGAGTAGGGCACCCAAGAAGGAAGCATGATGAAACAACTCCCCAAGGACATAGATATCGTCTGGTATTCATATGTAGAAGACTGTTTCTACAGAGTAAAAAGCAGATTTGGACTATCCTAAGCTGCTAAAAACTTTTTAGAGAAGGGTATAAAGACAGAGCCTGTAATTTAGGAAGCTCTCAAAGGATATGGAGAGGAGACCTTTAGAACATTTGTGGTAGGCTTGCCTGGCGGTGTAGTAGTAGTATGGATAGCAGGCTGATGCGGCAGATAGAAAGAGACCGTTTCCAAGCAGAGAAAATAAACCTAAAACAGCCAGAAGGCTTGATGGCCATGAAAGATTGATTTTCAAAAGAAGAACACCAAAAGGGTATTAAATGATAGTATCGCACGCCCTCCACATATCCGTGAAAAGCCTATTCCTTTCGGACTATGGGATGATTACAGAGATATAAAAATACCTGGCATCCTACTTTTGAGTTTTTATAAGGCGCAAAAATAGGGGATGTTTTATAGAATATTTTCAACCGAGAAAGGTGGGATACTTTTTATGATGAAAATGACACTGGAAACTCCTGCCCGTAAAAACTATTCCAGCAATGAAATTACGATAATTCCAGATATTTTTATCAAAAAGAGAAGATATTTCTGATATATATCCACTACCAAAAACACCTAATCTTCATATATAAAGCAAATAACGGAATTAAATATTTAGGTGAATATAAATTTGACTGGGAAGAAAAACAAGAAAGTTTTTGCAGAGTTTTTAAGATGTATCCCAACACAAAAAGAGCAAGACTGAATATCAGAGTAAATAGGGATAACAGCCTGTTTACCATTCGTTTAGAAAACGAGAAAGGAGATGGGAATATCCCCTTTTCATAGGGAGAGATTAGGATTTAGATGACACTTATGATGATTATCCCACACTTGATTAATGATATATATTACAATGGGGCAGACTTATGTATATAATAGCGGTTCATTTGATAAAGAAAATTCAAAAGAAATTTTTCTTAGAAGCAGGATTGTTCTTTGATGGCACAAACAACAATCATAGAAATGTAGAAATTAGGAAAAAGGTACAGAAGATAGAAGAATACCAAGACCAGAGTAAACCAGAAAATATAGCAACAGAAAAAGAAAAGATATTTATTCTAGCTCTAAAATGTTTGATGACAGCTACGAGAATGATTTCAGTAATGTAGCAGACTATGGAGAGGGAGTAGACCATATGCCATTTATATAGAAGGTATTGGTACAAAAGGATGAAGATGGAGACTATATTCGCGGGATGGCTTTTGGGAAAGGGAGAAACAGGTATCCGTGCTAAAGTAAGAAAAGGCTGTAAAAATTAGCTGATTATTAACATAAAAGGGAAAAATAAAGTTAAAAAGCATTACTATAACTCTTGATGTATTTGGTTTGTTAGCTGGGCTGCTGCTGCCCGTAATTTTCGTATATGAAATAGGCAACAACAAAAGAAAAGTAGACATAAAAATACTTTCGGAATCTATTTATACAGAAGATGGTATAATGACTGTTTACCGTGATAAAGATGGAGTAAATGTAGATTCAGCTTATTTAGATAATGGAAAATGCCTAAATTAGGATGTTTAGGTATTATTTACTCAAAAAGAAATTAACCAAGGAAGATTTAAATAAAATCCGTAGTATAAATCTGTTTCTGTAGGCGTCTATGACACTGTGGCTTCTTTTGGCTCTGAACATAGTGATGATATTGTAGAACTACAGCTTAATAATTTAGGAAAGCCTGCTAAAAGTAGTTCATTTCACTGCTATGGATGAGCATCAAAAATTTTTGCTCTTTTCAAAAATACCAGAAGGTACGAATTTCATTGACTTTCCTGGAGTGCATCGATATCGAGGAGGCTAGTACGACTGATAGGAGGAAATCATCGTAGAGAAAAATTATTCATCTTATGAAGAGTGTAAAAGAGAGAAAGATAAACTATGTGGGAGTATTGGTGTGATATAGGAGCACTTAAGTATACATTACCATTCATTAGATCTCTTTTCTCTTGATCATCCCTCAAGATGGAGGAGCATATTACTATCTTGAAGGAAGGCGTAAACAAAGAAAGAATACGCCATATCCTCTGCATTTTTATGGAAGAATATTAGAGAAACGCCCTACTAAAACAGAATAAAAATCTTTCAGCCTTCAATAAAAATGGATAATGAGTATCCAATATATGGAGACTATGAACTTGAAAATTCAAAAACATTTGAAGGGCTATGTGTTTGGTAATGAGCCAGAATGGAAGTTTTTACCTGATAGAATTGAAATAAAACGGGACCTAAAGAGCTTTATTATGTATTATCCAATCTGTAGAAGGAAAAACAGGATCTATTGAGGTTATTAAGGCCAAAAATACCTTTCACCGTTCTGCAAAAATTAAATAATCTTAAGACAGAAATAGCTCATGGTCCTGCTCCAAATAGGAAAAGACCAATAACACCACTCGATAGAAAAAGAATGAATACTCTTGTTACATATTATTTAGAAAATATTTTTCAAAGAAAATATTCTGTTAATAAAATATCTAGAACGATACAGACCTTTTTGCTATGGCGTATAGTAGGATGATAATTTTTGATCAAGTATTGGTTTGGGATTTAGATTTTTCGGATAAAGAAAAACCTGATGAATGTCCTATTATAGCATTGGTTTTTGATGAATTAGAATTAGAAATTACTCCAAAGAATACCATAGAAAAGGTGATTAATCTTTTCTTTATCAGATGGATAGAAGTAAGAAGTGAGATTTTATTAAAAATCAAGGAGATGAGCTAGTCAATTACTGCAATAGTATTTTCTAAAAACATTAGAAATGAAAAATGCATTAATTAGTACAAGAAAAAAGGATGCTGGGAATGATTTTTAACGGATATACTGAGTCTAATTCAAACTTTACATTTACTGATTTAGGACTTTTAGATGGTGCATTAGAAGAAAAACAGATACTGAGAAAGAGTAAAATACACATTTTTATGTTTAGTTTCAGAAAGATAAAAGGTCATTGCCAAAAATTAATGAATGACATACAAAAACCGAGAAAAAGAAGAAAGTGAAATCATCACTCATTGGGAAAATTACGCCTGAAAGACAGCAAAAGCGTGAGGTAGGAAAAACACCTTTTGCAGAAAAACTGAGAAATGATGCAGTGAAAAACGCGAAAGAACAGAAAAAGAAGAGCAAAAACAGAATCTCAGCTTTTTATTATTAACCAGGCAAAAATAAAAATGAACAGCCACATAGGAACATTCACAGTTGAAATGATGTTCCTACTATTCAAGATAAAACCTGTGGGAACGACAGTTGAAAAAGCCCTGCTAACTTTCGTTTTTAGATGCTTTTCAGGTGCTTAGTCAAACTGGTGACTGGTGAGGATACAGGCACGGCAAAAGTATCAAGATAATAATGCTTTTAACTCATCAACCTTGATGGTAACGGGCAAAATGCCCCCGCCAAGCGCTCCCATTGAAACAGGAAAATAGAATTCATAGATTCTGGGCAAATCAATGTAATAGAAAAATCAACACCAGTGGAATACCTGTCCCTGAGAATGAAAAATCCAGATTTTGATATTAAAAATTTCTTTGCAAAGATGGCTATTCCACTGTGGTACCTAGTGGAATTTTTAGATTTTGAAAACAACTATGAAAATGCCTTTTCGCATTTGAATATACTCTGTCATCAAATGATATAGACAAATTAACTCTTGAAATCATAGACGAAAATGATAAAACTATATATGGAGAAAATTATATACCAGAAGTCATAATTCCTATCGGCAAAAAGGAAAATGTAAGAACTAGTCTAGAAAAAGGGCTAAAAGAGTTTCTAAAAAGAGAGGGAAACCATCAAGAATATGGGAATGGATGGAAGTGTACAGAGATTTTTACTATTTCTAAAAATGATTATACCAAACCAGGACATTATATTTTTGTTTTGGAATGGTTTTGATATTGAAGGGATATATGACAGCTCTATTTTTGATAAAAACCGTAGAGCAAGGCTGACAGGAACAAAAGGCGAAAAGAAAAACGGCAGAGGTCTCTATCGAACAGAATATGCAGAAGTAAACTGGGTAGATGTGCGGATAGACCAAAATAACAAAACGCATAGATACCACCCTTAGGGTAAAACCTAAAAAGACGGCGGAGCAGAAGGACTGTCCCCTCAAGAACAGAGTAATATTTACTGAACCTCGTTTACACATTAAATAATATATCCTTGGGATAAAATACCCCAAGAAGTAATTGAAAAGAAACAAAAAGAACCTATAAAAAAGAGAGAACCAGAAGTTTTAAAAGATTTAGAAAGACTACTGAAGGAATAAATTATCACTGGGTAGATGTACAGAACATGCTGTAGCAAAGAATGTAGAAATAAATAGTGAAAAATATGAATGTTATAAAGTGCAGTAAACTCAAAAGAGAATAGTATGAACCCTGTATCTTAATACTATAATACTAATAATGAATGGGGAAGAAGTGGCAATCCAGGTATTTTAGCAAAGGTTTTTTATAATGTTGGATATATAGAATATTTCCAATAATTGGGGATATCAAGATGAAGCAAGCGAAGATGATGAGTTTAAAGAAAACTTCTGCACATGAAATAGGTCATGAGATTTTAAGAAATTATGGAGGTATGATATATTCTTGGCAGCATAAAGGAAGTTCGATATCTATTGGCCTCAAGATAAAAAGCCAACAAAGGATAATGATAAATCGGTGATTGTGATAAAAAACTACACCCATATTGATAACTATCCTTCTTCTTTTTGGAGAATACTATCCTCACAACAGGAGAAATAGATCTAATGAAATATTATCACTCTTTAAGTCCTGAAAATAAAAATTATTGCATATCCTGATTCATCTCGTACAGTAGCATCTGGAGAAGGATATTTTAGGTTTACTTTGGTTGAGTAAAATAGAAATAAAATGATTTTATTATATATATATATAGTAAGTTTAGTAATTTTATTAAACAAACGAATAACTAAGAAAACAAAAATAATATTATTTATATCTTTTTAGTAATATTGGTGATAATATTTTTGTGTTTTACTTTTCATTTGATGCGGGTTTAGAGGAAAGAATTTTAATTAAAAGAGGATTACAGAAACTAGATGTAACGACCTCTGGAAAATATTGAGTGGTTTAAAAGACATCCATATTTATAGATATATCAAAAATATGAAAAATAGAGGTTTTTGGCTGGCAGGAATAAAAAGGCAAAAGACGGCAGAAGTCTCATTTAGAACAGAATATGCGGAAGTAAACTGGGTAGATGTGCGGATAGACCAAAATAACAAACGCATAGACACCACCCTTAGGTAAAACCTAAAAAGACGGCGGAGCAGAAGGGCTAAGCTGCGGCAGTAAAACAGTAAGAAAGAGTGACTATGAAGAAGCCGCACAAAAGAATGGGAGTACAAAACTCCTATAAAAGAAGATTTTACACTTACTTTTTGTGATTGGTATAAATACCCCAAGAAGCAATTGAAGAAGAACAAAAGAACCCATAAAAGAGAGAACGAAAGTTTTGAAGAGCTACCCGGGATATGGCATTAGAGGGATAAATAAGCATTGGTCACGCCACTGCTGGCAACATAGGAGGAGGCGTACAAATAGGTGAAGATTTTTACGAAGTCTTTGTAAATGCAGAACAAAATGAAAAGGTATGGTTGCTCCAAGAATTATTTATTTTACCAACTCTGAAAACAGTAATTTTAATAGGTCTCATAATTGGTTTTTATCAAGAAAAATTATTTTATAAAAAGTAGGATATACTTATTACAATAATTAGAAAAATACCTCAATAAATAGTGAATTATATAAAGCAAAAAGGATGAAATATACCTAAGGAAATAAATGACTCTGTTAGATTTTCAGGAAACTTCAGCCCATGAAATAGGACATAAATTATTAGGAAGACTATGGCGGAAAAACATATTCTTACAAACATAAAAGGTTCTTCTACTTGGGGACAAAGTCCTTTGAAAGGAACTACTTATCCTACAAAGCAGGAGAGATAGACCTGATGAAATATGTAGACGAGGATTTTCTTCCTAAAGATTTTTATGAAAGAGTAGTTCTCTCAAAAAGAAGATGTTATGTATATTGTGGTTAAAGTGAAAATAAAAGTAAAAATGAAGATATTAGGTTTAGTAATATTACCTTTTAAGTCTTGTAAAATTGTAACAATTGTAACAATAGTAACAATCAACAGGCAAAGATAGAATATATACATGGTTGGGTTGTTAGTGACGAAAACCCATTAAAGGCGCTAAAGGTAACTTATTCAAAAGATGAAATAGCACTGTATACAGATAATAATGGATATTTTAGGTTTGAGCCAGAGACAATATCAGATAAACCAATATTTTTGAGAAAGATGAATACAAAAAGATACGATAAGAGGTGGTATTAATTACAGAGACATTCCAGTATATTTTTCACATCAAAAAGAAAAGATACAGTTATTCTATAGAAAAATAAAACATGGAACCAGCCCACGAAATAGGACATGAGATACTGAAAGCTTTTTGGAGATGTATATTATTCCTATGGGCATAAAGACACCGTAAATACAGTAACCCAAAAATAAAAGATGGTACCCCCAAAATATCCATCAACAGGAGAAATAGATCTAATGAAATATTATCAAAAATTATTACGATATACCGAGAACAATAGCTTCTGAGATAGATGTTTTGGGATTAGTATGGCTAACTAAAAATTAAAAATAAAATGAAAAATATATTCTATTAAGTCTGTTTGTTATCATATCATCTTGTGGTGGTAATAGTAGTTTTAAAATACTATGAAGGGCATATATATGATGAAAATAATAATCCTCTACCAAACATAAAAGTATGTAAATGTATCATACCCCAACTGACTGCGCCATGACCGATGCAAATGGCTATTTTAAAATAAATAAAGACCCTTCTTCCGTATCAAAATTAATAGTTTTTCATAAGGAACAGCTGATAGATACAATAATAACTCGTTGGGCACAGGGTGGCGAAAGCTGCCTGTATAGTTTCGTAGAGGGTAAGAAAGACACGCTATTCATAGATATGTCAAAATATGAAAAATAGTGGGGTTTTTGGCTCACTAAAATAAATGTAAATGAAAAATATATTCTATTAAGCTTGTTTGTTATCATATCATCTTGTGGTGGTAATAGTGATTATAGTAATTTTAGATACTATGAAGGCATATATACGATACGAATAAAAAGCCTCTACCAAAACATAAAAGTATGTAAAATGTATCATACCCCAACTGACTGCACCAAGGACTGATGCAAACGGCTATTTTAAAATAAATGAGGACCCTACTTCCCATAGCAAAATTAATTATTTTCTATAAGGAACAGCTGATAGATACAATAAGAACTGTTTCTGACATATGCTGGCGAAAGGGTCACATATAATTTCGTAGAGGGTAAGAAAGACACGCTATTCATAGACATGTCAAAATATGAAAAATAGAGGGGTTTGGGGATTGTTTTGGCTGAGTAAGTTACATGAGATGAGAAATTTATCATTTGTTTTGTTACTAAATGTTTTTGTTTTTAGTCATTGTTGAGAACTTGTAACGCTATTAAACTTTTCCTCTTAATAATCAGTGGAATAGATGAGATTTAGTAAAAATCTTTACAAAAAGGTATTGTGTTTCAGATTTTTATTTTTAAATTTGGTTTTGTTTGAAATTGAATAGATTTTAAAAATTTGTATATGTTATCAAGTAAAGGCATTGGAGGAAATGAAGTTCCATTAGATGCGAGTGAAGCCATCTTTGAAATTCCTCAAAACAGAACACTTCTAGCACAAAAACTTACAGCAAATGACCCTGTAAAGCCAGAATTAGTGGAAGGGCTAAACTCCATTGAGGCGGTTTTTCAGCCATTTCAAGCCAGAAATCAAAGTAGATTTTGAAGATGCTAATGGAGCTGTAAAAATGGAAAAATCTTCAGTTTAGAAACTTGGGGGATTTCGGTACAAAAGGAATTACTGCTCAAAGCAGTTTTTAGCTGGACTAGAAACCGAAAAAGACCAATACCAAAGATTATCAAACAACTAAAAACTAACAAAATACTAAAAGCAGCTTTGGAAGATCCAGAAGCAAAGAAAAGCTTTGTTTGATACCCTGCAAAATCTCATCAAAGAACTAGATGGGAATAAGTAACACACTCATTTTTAATGTTTAAACTATTATGGCAAAAGAATTACAACAAGCATCTTCTGCTTCTAGAAAAATATTTCACAGAAATTTAGTGATGAAACTCAAAAATCAGCTCTTTCTATTGAGAAAAGCCTTGAAAAACTGGCTCGCTACGGTGGATTTGATTTATTAGAAACCTCCAGAAGGGGTGCAGAACATCAACCCTGATAGAAAAAGCCAGAAGAAAAATTTTCCTTACTGAGAAAAGGGAAAGAAAAAGAGCGTGAAACTTTGAAAAACGCTTGAGCTTTGGGCAGATGTCATTAGTAAGAATGATGTACTGACAGATATGGTGGCTGATTGCGAAGACCAAAGAAAGTCTGCTGAAGACCTTCTTTCTAAAAACCTTGCTAAAGCTGTAGAAATTACTAAAGAACTAGAAACTAACTACCGTACCATAGGACTTTTTCTACAAGAATACAGAAGCTGATAAGGTTAAAAATATTACGGTAGTAAATGCTACTTTGGATCAGTTAAAAGACTTGGACAACACTCGTTTTATTGATACTATCCATGCTGAACTTTCTAACAATTATGATAGATTAGACCTAAAAGATAACTATGGAATTTTGGTTATTCCAGGATATTTAGGATCTAATAAAGTAGTAGAAAAATGGGCAAAAATTGCTCACGAAAACAAAGTAATGCTCATTACTGATTTCGAACATTTAGATGAACCTGATGATGTTATGGAAATGTTTGATCAAGCTTTACCTAACGGGAGGTGATATTTACAGAGCTAATGTTCTTATGACTTGTAACTGGCTGGTAGGTAGAGGAAGATTTGAAGAAATAGATGAATTGGAAGATCTTTTTGTTCCACCTTCTGCTGCTTTAGCTGGGAAAATATATAAAACTCTAATGTCCCAAGTTACTGCTGGGAAAAAATTTGGAGGTATCAATGAAGTGGATGGAGTAAAATTTGACTTAAAGAAAAGTGAAATTGCCAACCTTGAAAACTTAGGATTGATTCCTATGGTGAAATGAATATGGAAAAGGATGGCTTTCTCTGAAAAACACTATTTAATGGAGATAATCTAGGGCTTCAGACCTACTCTGTGGTAAGGGTTTTTGATTATGTTACCAAAGTTTTGATGGATTTCCTAACTGAAGAGCATTTGAAAAACTTCACCGCTGTAACCAGAAAAAGAAATTATGAATCAAATTGTAAGATTCTTGGACAGCATCACAGGACCTGGAAAAACTGATAGAGAACTCGAAACTGGAAGATTTGAACAAGATCCTGTTCAAAAGACAGAGTTCATCTTGATATTCATATGAAAACCTTATTTCCCTGCAAAAATTCCTTATTAAAATGGACGGGCATAAAGGTGATGAAGGAAATCAATGGAAACTGAATATGAACAAAAATAAAATATACACTTTTAGAATAAAGGAGCGGAAATTAGTCCGCTCCTTTTATTATTTTAATTTATTATATATTATATGTAGATATATGATACAACACAGCATATACTTTATATATCATATCAAAATGTAAGTATATAATTATTTATCAATCAATCTATAAGGATAGATGTTTGCTGAATCTAGATAAAGTAAAAACTATCACACAAATATTGCCATTCAGTCTCTGATAAAGGAGGTTGAGAACTCTGATTTCTAGTAATATAAACATCTATTGTACGGGTAAATCCTCCTTTATTAGAAACCTCTTTTGGTTCCTTTTTATTTCTATTTCTGAAATTGTCTGTTTAAAATGTTTATTTCCAAAAATTTTTAATATCTGCAGCCGTAACTATCCGTCCTCTACTGAGCATAGAACTACGATATTCTAAGATTTTGTCTTGAACAGATAAACTTTTACGCCCTCCAAATGAAGACTTTAGCATTACTGCTTTTTGAAAAAGACAAAGACTTACTATTATCTATCTCTAGGTTTGTTCCTGTGTTTAATATCATTACCTTCCTCACCTGTTGTCAACCAATATGAAATATCACATGAAAGAGCATCTCCATTAACAGATGAAATAACAAGGTAAGGATTACTTGTTTGAACAAAAATTTTTTCTTTTAGAGAGTTGTTCTAATGCTGCCACATTTTTGCTGATACTTCTAAGAGTTTCTCGTGTCATATCCCCGCCAATACTTGAAAAAGCAGCTGATTCATCTTTTATCAGTTCTAGTAGATATTGTAATAATTCTGAAGCATTCCTTTGATCAAATCTTTGCCACCTCCTCGCCTAAGCACAACATTTATTCTTTGATTATCATTTTTAGGTCGAGTCTGTCTCTTCATCATTTTTACATAATCTAAATCCAAAAATGGTCATCTGATTGTATAGAAACCATATCGAGCTTCCATTCATTCTTCTAAATAATCGCGTGTTTTTATATTTACAACAGGAAACAGCTTTGGTTAAAACTACATTTTTGAAACACCTCACTAGTAAGCATCTCCGAAAAATTTAATTTTAACCATATAATATCTTCTGCATCAGATAATTGATGTTCAGGAAAATTCTCTAAAAATAATAGGTTTCTCTGTCTGTTCAGCAAGAGATATTTTTCCTTCAGTAGTAAAAATAATGGCTTATAAAAATCATTTATTTCACCATAAATCTGTGATAAATAATGATAATTTTTAGATATAATCCTCTAAATCAATATAGTTCTACATTGTACCCCTCTTCAAATTGCATTTTTATCTCCAAAAATAAATTTTGGCCTGCTTAAGATGATAAAAAGAATTCTTTTGATAAGAATTATTGATATCAATATAAAATTGTAGATTTTTCTATATCTTTTAAAACAACGGATTCCCAACCATAATTCGCCAGATTTTAATGGGCGATTTGCTCTGCCAATCCTTTCTGTATAACTTATTTTTATTTAATTCATTTCCAAAGGCAATATACTCAACCTTTGCCTTATGTAGTTGGGCTTCTATTGTTGGAGAAAAATAAATATCTTTTGAGGGTGTTCTCGGAAGGATTAAATATATTTACAATATTTTTAGTTGTTTTTAAAAAGAATCATACAAAGATAGTATAGGATTGTCATCTTTGTAGGCTCTACTTGAACCAATGAATAAGCTGGATGAACTCCTGATATATTCTCTGGAAATAAAAGTTCTAGAATTGCTCCCATCATACGAGAATTAGAACTTTCCAAAGCGGAAACCCAAACGCTCCAACTCAGATGTTATAGCAGATAATAATAAACCTACTATTGGATCAAAAAGAATTTTCCGATTCTAATTCATTATATCCCCATAAACCGCGATGCTTTGCAGCAATATTCTCATCCTTAATCCTGTCTTGATTCATATTGTTTTTAAAACTAAAAACAAAAATAAACATTTATTTTTAATTTTAAATTATATTTAATACTTTATATAAAGTATAACAACATACTAAACAATATATAAATAATATAAAATTAACCTTTAAGATAAAATCACTTTCCAAGATAAAATCTCTTCTTGGACTTTTTATTTATATTTATTAACTTTTATTTTTCTTTAAGATAAAAAGAACTTTTTATTATATTTTTAACATACTTTTAGTAAATCTGTTTATCCTTTTATTTAAAGGAGACGGAGGTCATTTTTGATGGGAGTGGAATTCGAAAATACAGGAGTGGAATTCTGAAAATACAGGAGTGGAATCTGAAAACCCTTATTTTTAAGGAGGAATTCGGAAAAAGTATTTTTAGATTTTCTTGGGAGTGGAATTCGAAAAATGAGGAAAATTGAACCCTATAGGAGTGGAATCTCGAAAATGAGATCGTTGTTTTTCTCATATTTGAAGATTAGGGAGTGGAATTCGAAAATGGGAGGAGGAATTCGAAAATATAGGAGTGGAATTCGAAAACCCTATTTTTAAGGGAGTGGAATTTCGAAAATGAGGAAAATTGAACTCCTTATAGGAGTGGGAATTCCGAAATGAGATCGTTGTTTTTCTCATATTTGAAGATTAGGAGTGGAATTCCGAAATGGGAGGAGTGGAATTCCGAAAATATAGGAGGGAATTCGGGAAACAATAAAGTTTTTAACTCTTCATAGGGAGTGGAATTTCGAATTATTTATCATTTGTATTTTTAGAGTATTTTGGGTATCCTTCTGAAGTATTTTCCTGTATGAGTTTGTTCATACAAAATAATAATATACTTCTGAAATGGCAAGAATGATTGGACCAATAAATTCTGTTGCTTTTGCCATTTCTTCTATTATCTTTTTACAAATTCTTTATAGGCTCGTTCCAATAGAACTCTACTGTTTATTATATTTTATAGTGATATATAAGATGAGTCATTTCATTTTTCTGATAATCGATGTCGCCTCATAAAATATCGTAATCTTTTGTCTTACCAAAGTAGCATCTTGGGTCTTCAGAAATAGTATCATCTTGAATTCTTTTTGTAGCATATGGTTTTATATGAATTTTATTCTTTGTCAATGCTATAATTAAATGATGTTTGATTATACCTGTCTCAGATTTTCTCTCTGGTTGGTTTCAAAAATTTACTGCAAAAATCTTAGTAGTAGAATAATTTATTCCAAACTTTTCGTTAAAAGTCTCTAGTTTCAAAGTAGTTCCTTCATAAGGTATTTTTATAGCCAAATTATGAAAAATAACATGTTTGTTATTCCTAATATTATAAACTAAATTATATAATGTTGGATTATATTCAGGAATTACAATAAGTTTTTGAGCCAATAACTGCTGATTAAGAAAGAAGCATACCCGCGCTCATCATAAGTAGGTGCGGTTATAAGGCCTCCAAAGGTCTTGAATTTCCTGTGCCTTTGGAATTTATTGAGCTATACCAACCCATTTTTAAATTTTGTAAGAAATTCAACGGCTTCTATGACTTGCTTGGAACTCTCACTTTGGAGAAATTAAACTATTTTTAATTTTCATTGAAGCAAAAGTATTATGCTCTGACTCAAACTCTTCCTCAAAAAGAGACAGCTGCATTGGTCTGTCTTGTGGTCGAAGCTGTTCATTTCTCAAAGTCTGCTGCAATATTAAATATCGCCCTAAGAGCATTAATAGGGACGTCTACTGCTTTATTATCTTCAAATAAAAATCATCAACAAAAACTATTCCCCAGTCTAATAATTTCGGTTTTGGGTCAAAGTTTTGTAACTTCTTCGAACTATTCTTTTTCTCGTTATCTTTCATATTTTTACTATCTTCATAGCAAGCAAGATTATTTATCTCAAAATAAAGCCTACATTACTTTTTAAAGTTTTGGAGGCTTTTGTTTTTATGGATAATCTACTAGCGGATGACTTTGCTATAGCAGTATAAAAGTGAAAAAGTGAAATTAAGATAAAGAGCCCTAAAAATAAGGCGGTTATAGAAAAAGAGCAGAAAAATATTCTGTCATAAAATGTCGTTTTATAGACAAAAATGTCGCTACCGTGTCGTTGTTACGACAAAAGTAGCGATTTTTATTAAATTACATCATTGTATTTATTCTGATGGATGCTTTTTATGATAGCTATTGCGGTTATATGAGCCTTTAAAACATCTTTTGGGCTGGTGGTGCTGGTTCTGGCTTACCAACTTTAAATATTCATCTCCCTAAGTCTGATTTTTGGACATATTTCACTGTAACATATTCTTCCCAATCATCTATTTTATAAGAAAGTAAGTACATTTCCCCGTAGAATATAGAATCTAAGGATTTCTTTATATAATACCATATCCCCAGATTTTAGGAGCGGATACATGCTGTCTCCTGTAATAGAAATAGCTCCGTCACACTTAGGCAGGTGCGGTATCTTTATGGTGTCCAGTATCTGTACAGCAGACTTACCGCCAGAGAATAACTCCTGAAGCCCTGCTGTAGCCTCTAAATCATACAGAGGCACCTCCTGTATCTCATGTATGGAGTCTGTAGTCCTTCTATTGGTTGGGAGATTTTCTATAATATATGGATTATCTTCATTTGTGTAACCTTTTTATACTTTTTGGTTTGTTACATTATTGGTTACACTTTTTTGTTACACTTTTCAGAGTGTAACTTTTTCAACATTTGGTTTTTTCAATATCCCCTATTCCTGTTAATAAATATTCTGCGTTTATGTTTTTCGCATTTTGAGTATAGTAATTCTATATCAAAAGTATTTCTAGTATGCCAAGAAGAAAGTGTTTGTGGCTTTTATCCCTAAAAATTTAGCAAATTCACTATCGGAAACAAAATTATAATACGATTTTATTTCATTCAAAAATCAGAGATTTATTGATTTTTGTATTCATTTTGCGTAAAAATATTTTTATTTTTACTTTGTTTTTATACGCAGAATGCGTATATTTGCACTATAAATTTTTAACAAAAGATATGAAAAAGGAAAATATACGATGGCGGAAAGAATAAAAGAAAAATACTCATTAACGAGTATCGCCAAGAAATTCAACACGGATTTAGCCTATGTAAGCCAGATAGCAAGGGGAAAAAGAATCCCCACCAGAGGGAAAGGTTTAAAAATCAAGAAAGAGTTAGAAGAATTAGTAAAATAAATAGATATGAAAAAGTTAATAAGAAAAAATGATACAAGGCATAATAAAAATACAGAATAAGACCCTATGATGCCAGTATTTGCAGATGTCTATGCAGTAGAAGAATGGATACTATTTGGAAAATTTGTGATTGTAAAAGATATAGAGAAATAAAGTAAAAATGAAAGAATTAAAAAGTTCTTAAGATGTTTTTGTCATGAGAAATTGAGGAAGAAGGTATTAAAGAAAAAAATGTAACGGCAAGAAATCAGGAGAAATAAATTTATTTTTGAAAAATATAATTAAGTATTTCAGCTTCTTTTACAGAGTCTTCTGTCTCTTTGCTGTGAAATAATAACTCAAAAATATTATCATCTTTTTGTTGATATATCATTATGGGTTGGCTTATCAGTATAATATCCAAATTCTTTCCCATTGATAGAGAAACAAAAATATGGGAATAATCTACAAAAGTGCCAAAGCTGGTCCGCAAGAAAATCCGCATTATGATAAGAAGGCACATTAACAACTGAATGGTAAGTATAGAAATTCATAATCACTAAAATTTAAAGTTTGAGACCACAAATTTAGTGATTTTTCCCTGAAGGGCATACACTGGGGTTCGGGTCCCCAGCGGGAACAAAGAAAAACATTTTCAAATTAAATAAAATGAACTTACAACCCACAGACATTATCATACGAAAAACCGACGGCACGGAGACGCTCTGGCTTCCCAGCGCCTCGTGATGGAAGTCTGCGGGATTGAAGAAAATTATCTGAAAAGAATGCGAACGCCTTACAAAAAAAGTGTCCGTTCCTGCGACCTGGCAAAGAGTAAGGAGTTTTTACCTGACAGCGGTAAGGCATGGAGATGGGCAAGAACAGGCAACGGTTTCTACTACTGCCTGGACAATATCCCAGACAGAGCACCGAAGCACTACCGCTCTATGTTTGGTACAGACGGAGGAGCTGAAAGGGGCTTTTAAAGGGGCTTGAAAACACCTCTAAAAAGGCTTTGAGTGAAAATATAAAAGATATGATAAAACAGCAGGTAAAGGCAATGGTAAATCTGGATGATGCCAGATACTATGAATACGACGCACCTGTGCTGTTTAATCCTAAGAAAGCCAAAGAATTAGCCAAGGCTAAGGGCGTGGATTTCTTATATCAAAAGAAAATTATGAAAAACGGCGGTTATAAAAACTTGGGACTGCTAAGCGAAACAGGATTTTTGGCTGTCTGCACGGATATTTTAGCGGAAATGCAGCTGAGGGATTGAAAGTGAATAATTCAGCCTATTTAAGAAGAAAAACGGAGAATTTCCCAGCAGACCTGCTCAGTCAGAGGGATTACCTTATCAATGAGCGATATGACAATGACAACGCCCGAAAGGTAGGCAAATATCCATTGGTAGATACGGAAACAGGCGAGATTTTTAAGTTTGATGCTCACGAAGCCATTATGTATAATGCTTATATGAATCCTTTTTGGGAGCAGTAAGGAAGCGATAAGACAGCTTTATGTAAATATCTACAGTGAGGCAATAAGAGAATTTGGCTTTGAGCCTATTGCTTACCGAACATTCTGTGACCATCTGACGAGATTTCATAAACATATGCTGATGGCCAAAGAGAGACACGGTAAAGACTACTTCAGAAAGCAGTTTTTGACCTATGTACCACAGAAAAAACTGCAGTATTCGCATTCATTATTTGCGGGAGATGGTTCGGGGACAATAAACTACCGATACTATAACAGCAAAGGAGAACTAAAAACCATGAAGCTGTATGTGATGCTGATTTCTGATGTAGCCAGCAGAAAAATAGTAGGCTGGTCTGTAGCGGAGAAAGGCTCACACAAGGAAACCCCCGAAATGGTAAGAGAGGCGGTAAAAATGGCAGTGAAGAACTGTAACTATCAAAACGATGTTTGAGTTCATCAGTGATAACCACGGAGCCTTTACTGACAGCAACAGTGAAGCCTTTTTGGGAATGGTCTTTAACAAAGTAAGAACAATAGAAGCGGGTAACTCACAAGCCAACCCAGCGGAAACAGAGTTTAGATTATTTAAACAGTCTTTAAAGGGCTTTCTAACTATGGTTCCACCTCTTGGGATGCAGGAATAGAGGGACGGTCTAATCCGGACTATTTTCAATGTAAAAAGATTTGCCCACTTATGAAGAAGCCATAGAGCAGTTTTTCGGAAATTGTGGAGAGATGGAATGCAGGAAAACTACGAGACGGAAGTACGCCTAATGAACGCTTTGAGCATAAAAACCCGAAGTGTGTAGATATAGACAGCCGAATAATCAGAAGAATATACGGCAACCATACCCAAGCAGATATAAGTTACATGCGAGGATTTGTGAAAGTAGAAAAAGACCAAAGGCTATGAATACAGGGAATCCTACTTGTTTGAAATTCCTGACTATTGGGGAGATGGCGGAGAAATGATAGCCAAAGCAACAGGATATAAGAAAAATGCCTCTGTAAAGATAGTCTGGACAGAAGAAATGGCAGACCTCTATACATTGGATGACAAATTCATTATGAGCTGTCCGCCTGCTGTTTTAGCATCTTCTTCTCATGCTGAAGCGGATGAAGAAAGTCTAAAAAGCTCTGGGACACCATCAGAAAAGAAAAAGAGCAGATGCAATATGCAACGGATGAATTCCTAAACAATCTAACGGATATATGGAGCGAGCTTCCGTATGAACACCAGATGAAAGCTGGGGGAAGTAAGGAAAGTTACAATGAAAAAATGATAGAGGCGGAAAAACAACCAGCAGAAGGCTAAAAAGTAAGAAAAGCCTTAAAAAGATAAAAGCAGATAGAGATTTTGAATTTTTAACTAAACAATTATAGATATGATACTAAATGAATACCAAAAACTACGGAAATTCCTGAAGCTTTCCGAAGATATATGGAGGAAACAGGACATACACAGGCAGACATCAGCCGTGTAAGTGGTGGGTGCTTTTATCTGAATCACATAGCGCAAGGAAAAATGATAGTTTCAACAAAAATGGAGGTTCTGAAATCAAGGACAAATACTATCTAATGCTGTGTGAGGCTATCCAATACCCTCTAAAACAAGAAGTATGGGAGACATTTTAATACTTACAATTTCAAGCAGAGCATCAACAGGATAAAAATCTGCAAGAACTGAGAAGCTGAGATTTACCATAGATGGTGACACAGGCGCAGGAAAAACCCATGCATGCAGGGAATACCAAAAGAAATACCCCAAAGAAACCTACATAGTGACCTGCTCTGCAATAGAGAACTCTAAAGGAATTTGCCAAAAACATCGCAGAAGCAGTGGATGTATCTACCATCGGTACAGCAGGAACAATCATCAAGGAAGTGATAAAAACTGACAGTTATCGTGACAATGCCCTGCTTATCATAGATGAAGCCGAGCATATTGAGAAAAAGCGGATATATCAACATTATAAAAAGCCCTTGCTGACGGGCTGGAAAACAAAGTGGCATTCGCTGGTGGGAATGGATATTAACAAAATTCTTCAAAATGGCTATGAAAGAAACAAACAGAATTTCAGACAGACCGCCCGCCGTTTCAATCTTCGGGAAAAGTTTGACAATGATATTACAGATGATATAGAAAAACATTTGTGAAGATTTGGGAATAACCTCTAAAAACGCTCAAAACTGGCTTAAAAACAGAATTAAAAACTTTGGGGATTTAGAAATTATCATCAAAAGAAGCCTTTTAAAGAAGCTGAAAAACCAATGAACCGATAACAGATAAAACTACTTAAAAACATTAGAACTATGATAGATGTAGATTTCATTAACATTTTAAGATTGGACAGCTGTTTTAAATTCCTTTCTACAAGAAAGAATACACCTACATCAAGGAGGAATGAGTGAAAGGTATTTTTAGTGAGCTCCCAAAGAGTATAAGGGATAAGATAACCAAGATGGATGCTGTTTTGAAGATGTTAGATTGGGAAGTACCAGGTTCTCCCATTTGAGGGAAGATGAAGACGCACACAGATACTGGGTTTTCAAAAGTAAAAAGGGAGAACTTTCCACTGCGGAATATGCTAAGATGTATCAAGAAAAATTTAATCAATTTAAACAGATGATATGAGAGGTTTTACCAAGAAACAGAACAACCAGCGGTACTATCTGCATAGAAAAGTAAGACAGAAAAAACACTGCAAAACTGGATGTGAAACAAAGAACGCTATTCGTACCAATGGACTTTCAGCCAGATGACCACAAACACGAATATAAACTCGCCAAAAGTATTTGGATATGCACTACAAACGGAATTTAATTAAAAACAAAAGATATGACAGAATTATTTGAGCCGAATTTAGAAGAAATAGAGGCAATGATAAAAGAGACCAAGGCACGGATGGAAGAGGCGGAAAGCCTTGCCGAATGGAAAGAACTACAGCATCAGCTGGATGAATTACTAGAGAGACAAAAACAATTATTAGAAAATCAAGAAAAATGAAAGAAATAATAACATTAATGATACTATTATTAGCCCACGCTGTTTATATACTGAAACTGTTTGATATATTCAGAAAGGAAAGCACTCTTTCTAATCGCTTTAATAGGACTTTTGTTAAGTGCTATTTGTTGGCGACAGGATATAATGTGGGGAATAGTTACCCTTACTTATACTTCATTCATATCTATTCTATTGATAACCCTTTATTATGATGATATCGATGATTTATAGAATGCTCGCAATCGTAGTGCTGGCAATCTTACTCCAGAACTGCAAGACATCAGACCCATACAAGAATTTTTAAAAAGAAATTAGGACCATAAAAGATTATGACAACGATAGAAGAATTATTAAAAAGCCCATTACAGAACTTTCCAGCATAGAAATGGAGCAGGTAATGACACACAAGAAAAAAGAAGAATTTGAGGCAGAACAAGCCAGAAGACAAACAGTTGAGAATGAATGCGACCTCCTTGTAAATGCTATTGTGAGGAATACAGTCAAAAAGTGAAGACTTACGAATTTGGAAAGATTTACAGGCAGAAGCCATCATAAATCATCACAAGAAAATGTATGAAAGTTTGGGAACAGAACCAAAAGAAAACGAAATCAATCACTCATAAAGACCAAAGATGGCAAACGAAAAGTAGTGTTAGAATATGCGGACAAGTTTGGTTTCAACAACGAAGCAGTAGTGCATATTGATAAAATAAAAAGAAATCATCAAACGAGAATTCGCAGATACTAATCCTAAATTATTCGGATTTGTAGAGAGTATTTTGGTGAAAAAAATAGTGCAGGAGATTATGACCCTAAACTATTAACTAAAAGCAAGAAAAAGAGGCTGGAAAAACTGGATAATCCGCAAGAGATTTTTAGAAGAGTTTGATAAGTTGGAAAAATGCAAAGTTGTAGAGGGAACTTCCCGATATGTAAGAGCTTATGAGAAAGACAAAAACAATAAATGGCAGGGAATTACACTAAATTTTTCAGCACTTTAAATAACCTTTTAAACCCTTCCGCACTAGGCGAGGCACCGATGTTCGAGCCATCGGGCGGAGCAAAAAAATAATTTTATGAAAAATTTAAGAAAAACTCAAAAATTGAGAAGGCAACCTCCTTTAAGTTGGAGTATTCCGATGATGGTGTGGATATGAAGTCCAAAACCTTTAATACTTACAAGGCAATGGAGCAGTTTCACAGCAGACAAAAAGCCTTTTCATTATCTGGACTACCATCAGCTACGCATTTATTGATGGGGAATGGCACAGATTTATTAAGTTAAACTCCCCTTTCATTTTTGAGCCTAATTTATATGCTATCAATAAAGATTTTGAAGACTTTAATCTTCAAAAACAGAAAAATGAAGATTTTTAAACTCAAAAATAGAATAGAAAATGGCAAAAAGCATGTGTATCAGCATATTGATTTAGAAGATATAGACACTTGGAATTTGGTAGAAGAAATCAAGGAAAGAAAAATGAAGTGTTAAATGAATTGTTTCCTTTGTTAGATGACTTTCAAAGAATAGATTTTTGAAAAATTAAACATCCTTGATGAAAGTAAATTGAGATACTTTTTGACAAATTTTGACAAAATAACGGAGGAACAACTTAAAAATATCGTAGAAAAATAATTAAAAATGGAAATCCTAAAAATGTTTGCCCTTGTGGTATTACAGAATGCGAGTTTTTACCCTTGTGAGCAGGGCAAGAAACAGCAGCAGTTTAATGTATCACACTATTGCCAGTGTGCTGAGCAACGGAGTCTGGCTCCTTGTGATTAGAAAAGTAGTACAGAATTTTGACAGTATAGATATGATGCTTACTTACCTTGTAGGCTCAGTTGTCGGAAGTGTTTTTAATGCACTATGTATCAATGAAATACTTTTGAAAAGATAAAAAGAAATAAAAATGGAAAAAGAAATTTTTGTAAAAATCAACAACAGTGTCTACAGAATACACTCTTTATTTTGAGAATAAGAAAATTCAAGAAGAATTTAAGAAAAATGGTTTTTAACTGTATTAAAAATCCGAAAAATACACAAGTGTAAGTAACACAAGCATTGATGAGCAGGTTATTTTTCCTGCAAAAATTCTTAAACGAAAGTGTAATTACATTCTCAAAAAGTGAATACTCTATTTCAAATGGTTCATGTAGAGCGGTTCGATTCCGCCTTGGGAACATAAAGAAAAATGGCAACACTAATGAACTGAAAATGCTTTTTCTAATCGTTCGGCATCTGATGTAGCAATAGAAATCAGCGGTTACAGGTTTTAGAACTACACTTATAGATGAACTTACACAGGAAGAAATCAATAAGCTTTTACAGAATACATACTGCTAAATTCTATTGATAATGAAGCTGAAAAAGATATTGGATAAGCTGTATTTTGTCTATTGCCACCAAAGAAGGTCTGCATTATCCTGTAATGATAGAGAAAAACGGCAGAATGATACAGGATGACTTGGTATAAACTAATACTTGGATGCTGACAAAAAGCACAGTACATAAATTACTTTTTTATGCAGTCTGGAGGAATTGAAAGCTGCACACCAGCAACTCTGTAAACTTAGAGACAATAACGAAAAATCATCCCAAAACCATTTAATAAGGCTTGGATGAGAAAGGCAATTAGAAATAAAAATTTGAACTAATATGATAAATACAATTAAAAATTAAGGTAGATTACAATCAGCTGTGTGTTATCAATTCTCTAATGCAGGAACTTGATAACATCAAGTTTGAAGAACAACCGCAACATTTGAAAAGCATTGTAGCAGATTTGTTTAGAGCTTAGAGAAAACTCCTGCATAAGGCTATCAATTCACGAAATAATAAAAAGCCTTTTAATTTTACTATGAAGTATTATTTTGCAGATGCTCTTTACCGCTATCTTACAGAATATTCTATTTATTGGCAGGTTGCTTTCTGGAAGTTATGAAGAAAACGCATTTTTAATCATCAGGAAATCAGTTGCATCAACAATTATTATAAAAATGGAAAGCATTTATAAGATAGAAGCCAAAAGCCCAGCGGGCGGTATGTTTTAGCAGTCTACCACAGTCAAATTTTAAGAGAAATAAAGTTTTTATGGGGAAGGCTGGACAGATGTAATGATAAGGGAATGTTTAGTCTGGTAGCTGTTACAGAAGATTTAGCCAAAACCACAGAAGAAAGCAAAGTTATTTTATACTAAAATCTGACGATTATACTTATTACTTTTTATTTAAAAATGCCAATTTGTAAAAAGAATTGGCGTTTTTATTTTTGCATTATGCAGAAGATAAAACAACCCAAAACGCCTTTCTACACAGCGCCACTATGAGCTGTCCATGCAGAATACCGCCGTCTTTCGGAGGTTGTGGAGTACGGAAAGCCCAAAATACAGTACGGAGCGTATTTTAGCGGAATTGTAGCACATCGTTTTTCAAATCTGAAAAAGACAATAGGATATGTAGTGTTTAACAGGGGTTTAAGGATTAAAAACAAATTCGTTGTCTCCTATATCATTTACCAACTGTGCTGTCACTACTCTTTTCCTCCATTTCTTTCTATTGCTCCTGTATCCTGCATAGCCACAGCTGAAAAGAAATTCGGTACAGATTTCCAGCACCTCCTGTATCTTCTGGAGCAAAACCAATTCTTCTCATGGCTGAAAAATTCTACCGCTCAATCCATGAAAGGTGGTATGTAGTTCATCCGTGAGTGTAGAAAACTCTAATGCTGATTCTTGATTGAAGGCTCCATTATAGGTATCAGCAAGGTTTCGTAAAATAGATAAAAATCTACCTGTAAATTGATTTCTTGTTGCAACATCCCCCAAATCACTGCGTTCCTAATGTTCTAAAAAGAAAAGAAATACAGCAGGGTTCTAAAATGGATGTTCATCTTGCAGGAAATTTACCTGATTGTGCTAAAGGTCTATCCAGAGAATTTCCAGCATTTTATCTTGTAAAATTTCTGCTGTTCTTTATAAAGGTTTGTCCAGTTTTCCATAATTATTGATTAGGCATTTTGAATTTCTCAAATATTATTCTTTTTAGTTCTTTTGTCTAAGTTAGATATCAGTGACAGCACTTTCCCCATAAACTTTCTTTGAGGAAATTTTAAGGTAATACTGTCTTTCTTGGTGAGAGCCATGTATTTCCATTTATTATCATTCGTAAACATTGCCCAGAAATATTTTCTCATTCTTTTGAGTAATAGGGACATGAATTATTCCTGCCTCATTATGGATTTTTAGCATAAGGAGCGTAGGAACTGAAAGGTAATATAATTACTGCCTTTTATCAGCTGTTTCTATACTGTCTTTAAGAAATCCTGTAGCATTGAGCAGTTTTCCTCGGCCTGTAATCAGGAGAAACTCTATCATCCCATGGAAATTCCTATCTGTAAATCCACCCTTAATCAAAAAGAGCTTTTTAAAAAGGCTATGGTTTCTACCTCTGAAACAATATAAATAGCTTCAGTAACTTCCTTTGCTAATTTCGAAATCAGGTACTTTAAAATCATTTTTAGACATCTTTAAATAAAATTTAAAAAGGTTATTTATTTGCATTTTAAAAACTTTTGTATATTTGCATTGCGGGAGGCGAGAAATCTCCACTGTTACCACAACTAAATCTGACTTTTGGTTAGATTTGTTGATTTTAGACTTTCCAATAATAATGGAAATATAATCGTCTAATAATTCATCTTTTGTAAAGGAAATAGCCTTGTTTCCATTGACAAAATAGATTTCGATGTAACCAGTCTTTATCCTTAAAATTCATTATTTTGCCTAAATTTTTAGTAATCTCATCTGCTTTCCAATCCTTAAAAATTAGTAACATCATACACAATACTATGGTTTCCTTGTTTTTAGCTGTTTCTAAATTACTTTTAATACTAGTGTATGATGACACTTCTTTTTCAGTCAGCAATTTTTCCGTTTATTTCATATTCTGGGTTTTTGTGTCCTTTTACAATATTACTATCAATATGCGCCCTAATTTTACATCCGTTTTTAATTTATCGACAATAACCATAGCGATCTACATTGCTTACCAAGTCATTTTCATCAGCAAAAGTGACTAACAAATACCTTTTCTTATATTTTCCATGATAAGCAGTGTCCATAGGCATGTTGTATTTCATCAGTTCTAGTACTTTTGGCTTTGGTGGTCTTTATTAAGCAGTTTGAGCCTTTAGAGGTAAAAATTTCTTCATCTACAACAACATTTCTCAAATTCAGGCAGTACACTTTCGTCTTCAAATTCTCCTGTGAAACCTTTTTCTGCGGTATTCATTACGGTACATCTACACCGTCAGCCATTCGCGGATAGTAAGTTTTTCCAAACAGGTCATCTATGGTTTTACTATTCCGTTAAGTGCTTCATGCTCTGGACGAACCCTACTGTCCCCTACGGTTCTATAAACAAGGTTGAGTAATATTCTCTCTGTTCTTGAAATTTTTGTCCATAGGGTGAGACATTTGGGCTCCACGCTTGGCTGTTTGGTACTCGGCATTAAGATAATTTCTATTAAACTGAAAATTCATTTTCTGCAAGTCTTACTTAAACTGATATTCGGGCTTAATTCTTCCGTTTTTATCTAAAATAAGGCTGTTTATCATTTCCAGTTCTGCCAAGTCTTGCAGAAAGAAAACTGCCAGTGTTCTTTTTAAATTTCTAGATAAGATTGTTAGGTTCTTTATAATCATAATCTACCCACTTTCTGCCAAATTCTCACTGGTTGAGTATATCCTTGTAAATCTGTTTCCCATCAAATCGGGACTTAAATCAGAGGGCTGAGTTTCTTGTTTTGTATCTTTGTACTAACTTCTCTGAGCTTGGTCATAATCAGAAAGGTCAAGCGCAGAGGGTTCTGCATCACAGCACAAATCATGATAAAGAAGCCTCCAGCCTGCGGAAAGAAAGAACGATGGTATAAAAACTTATTCGGATTTCATCGGTGTTTCATTGGTATTTTCTTTAATGCCTAAAAAGCAGGAATGCCTGTTTTTGCTGGATGTGTCAGGTCGATATAAAATGCTGACCAAATTTGGTTACCAAATCAGCTAATCTGCTGAATCAACACTTCTGCATTGTCCCATTCAAAATAATGATTTTGCAAGGGAGCATACACAGGAGAAAGTTTCTATCAGTCTTGAAATTAACTTTTTGATTGATAAGGTTTTGTAAAAAGCTTATCACTCTCAAATCTGTCTTTTGCTAACTCGGAACTGAATTTCACTGAGACCCAGCAAAGCCTTTTTCATCTGTCAGCCCTGTCTAAAATTCTTTTTGGACATTTCGATTGGCACGCTCTATCAAGGCTGTCCAAAAAGCAGCTTCGTATTATTGGTGAGTGACATTAGGAATTTCAAATTTTTCTGCTCCTCTTCCTATCATAAAATTAGCTGCCTTGAAAGGATACAGCCATATCCCAAAAGTTCCTGCCCTCGTTTTTCATCTTCTCTATCGGTGGTAATGAATAATGGCGGTATGCCATATTTCTCTACAAAAATCAGCCATGAACCCATTGCCAGTTTTTAGCTAAAATAATAGAGCCATCTGTGCAAGTATTCCTAAATCCCTGTCTTTTCCTACTTGAATATAAAAATTGGCATATTTCGAGCGGTAGTCCCAGCCTGTTTCTTCTCCATTTTCTTTGTAATGATTCTTTCTGTATTGAAATTAGATGATGGTATTTCGCTGATTTCTTCTAACTCTCCACTTCATTGGTAACAAAAATTTCTATAAGTTTGTTCCCTCAAATTTAGACCAAGAGCCGTAGCGATAAAATCTTCAAACCAAGTTCTTTGGAATAACCACGATAAATCCTCGTTTTTCTTCTTTTTATCATTAACAATCTCAAAGTGCTTCTGGAGAGTGGAGAATACGGCTTTCAATCACCGAAACAAGATGATTGTCTAATTTCAAATTTTGGTAAAGCTGGTGTAGAAAACAACCGATTAGGGCTGTATTGATTTGTCGCCATAAGGACAGCTAATTTCAGTCTTCCAAACTCTTTACCTGCATGGTTTCTGCGTGTTATGGGTAAGAGATGATACACGCCTCCGCTTGCAGGCATTTTTAATTGTCTGCGGTTATTCTCAGCAGTCTTTCGTCTGCTCTAGAAAAAGTTCTCCGCTTTTTATATAAATTCTGAACATTAGATGAAAAAGTTTTTGTTAGACAAATTGCCATGCATTAGTGAATCTTAGGATTGTTGTGGATTCTTTTGGGCTTTGACGGGAGGTCACTCAGTGTCATTCTGCCAGTATTGAGTTTTTCCAGCGTTTCCAAGCCCACTTGTAATCCTCCTGATAGCCGTTATTAACCTTACGATAAACATTTCTTCGACTGCCTCGTAGATAATAATCTTTAGTAATAATCTTATCCAAAACCCCGTTTCTTGCGGGCGGTTCTGCAAATATTTTTGCCACATCATAGTAGTGGTACAGGTAAGTTTTTACAAGGCTTTATGGTTTCTGTTTCTAAATTCTCTATGGCCTGTTCAAAGTCAGCTGTGATTCTTTTATTGCTCTTTCAAAAGCATGAGTATAGAGATAATCAAGGGTTAAGATATCTCACTGTTAATAATTTAAAGTGTTTTGATAAGACGACTGTTTATTCTGAAAAAGGTTACCAGCGGTGGACACCTTTCATTTTTCCAGCACGATAAGAGAAAGTTTTCCTTTTGCCCTACATGAAAAGTTCTAGTTCGGCAATGCTGTACTGGAAAGCATCTGGAGAAAGTCGTCATGAACTTTATAGCTTGGTTCTATTCCTTTGAGCTGAGCCAGTCCTACCTGTATATCTAGCTTTTAGTTTTTACTGAAATAAATTCGGCTGTTTTGGAAATAAGGATGCAGTTTTAAAATTCATCATACTTTTTCCTTTGGATAAATCCTTTTTAATGATGTAGAGGTTTATTCCTTTTTCATTTGTACTTCTTCTAAAACTCTTGTAGCTTCATCATTCCAAAATTGGGATTCATACTCGAGTGAACTCTCACGGACGCAGGAAGTCCTTTTTGAAAATCACACATCCATTCTACAACTTCTTTCATTTTTACTTTGTTTGCAGTAGCCATCTATCAGGATCTCTGTCTTTCAGCCCTGATACCGCACAACAGCATTAAAATCGATGGTGGCAGTTCCTGCATCAGGCGATATCCCAATGTCCTCACAATTATTTCTAAATGGTCTAATCTTGGCAGGTCGCACCATTGAAACTGCTCATCTTTGAAAAATAGAACCTTCTACATGGGGAGTTGTTGTACTCTGCATTAGCAGGAAGCGGTCCAAATCTTCTTCTATGATTTTGAAATAATCAGGAGCGTACTTTTCTTTCCATGCAGGCTGATAGGTTACAGGATTATAAGCATTTACTTCATGAATAAACCACTTAGGGTCTCATTTCTTGCAGAAGTGTCTGTATCATTACTGTGCAAAGCGGTTATTAGAGTAGGTAAAATCTTCTTGTGGAGCCATCCATAGTGGGAATAAGGTCTCTTAAAATCCATTCTGCTACTTCTTTTTGTCTTCTGGGGTTTTTGTTAATTTCCTTATCCTCCAAGTCGTCGTAGTTGATGTGGGTAGGTCTTTTTATTTCTTACCCTTAAACTCTCTTATAGATTGCCCCATACCCAAAAAGCTTGTAATAAAAGCCTCCTTTGGTCTGATGTTTTTCCCATGTTCCTAATTACTTTCTGTTCTCCAGAAGTCAGCAAGTATTCTCGGATTGGCTTCTGAAATTCAGCTCGTATATCCTCTAACAACTGCTCTGCTTTATCTTGGGAATTTCAATAAGCACAAAATAAAACAGGTTCTCCTCCTCAGCCAAAGCCAAAAGGGAATAAAAATATTATTAATAACTGATTTAGCCAATGCTCGCCCCTCATTGGGCAAAACCTCATGAAAAGAGGGTCACTGGCCACTTTTTGCCCCTAATACAAAGTGAAATTCAGTAGGTTTGGAATCAGCATAATGCGGAAAATACCTCAAATCATTTTTCCCAAAAATCTCTTTTGCACTCTTCTATTGCTGCTTTTCTGCTCTCTTGGTTTCAAAGGCAATTCAGACCCTCGCTGAACGGGCAAAAGCTAATTTCTGTTTATATAGTGTTCTAAGGCTAATTTATCTTTTAATCTTCATAATGATACATAAAAATTGAGAAAATGAATTTTTGAGGAGTTTAAAAAGCTGTTTTAAAGAATGTTTCAAAGAATGTTTTACACCAATTTAGTTGCAACATCTTCTAAAATGGTTTTCTTTGAAAATCCAAAGTCCGCATGTACAAAGGTTCATTATACAGCCTAAGAGCTTCAAAGGTGTTCCATTACCTCCATAGCATAGAAAGGGTTACTTTTCCTCTTTATTAAGATTTTTCTATTCTTTTATTCCATTTAGCAATAGCATCTATCACTAGCGTGCTTGCCTTTTCTAAATCTTAATTTGAGTATCTAATCTCTGCTTGTGCCTGTTTTGTTGGTGGGCTATTCCACTCTTTTTGAGATTGTACTTTTGATTTCTTTCAAAATCTGCCAAGCTGTTCTTCTCACTAGAATCTACCACAAGCTGTTACTCTCTATTCTCTGGGAGAACCATTAGCTTTAGCATCTCGTAGTTTTTCCACATTACCATCCTTATCCACCGCTGGACAGTCCGTAGGTTACCCCGCTGTGTGTGCTTCTTTCGGGAGTTTTTATTTTTGGCTGATATAAAGTTCTTTCGCTATTTTTGTTCTGTTTCTGACATATCTTTTAAAATCTTCCTGCAAATTGACAGATAAGCGTGTGAGAATAATTATTATCCAAATTAGTATGAAATCCGCTACTAATTTGGTAAGAAATTCATACTAATTTGGTTTCTACTGTTTTCATAGGATTTTTGAAACTCCAATTTTGGCCTCAGAAATCATAACGACAGAAGTGAGAAAACTGCACCATCATCAGAGGCATACGAAAATCATAATACTCAGTCAGTCAATATTAAAAATTATAGGCTACATCGGGGGATATGGTAATGAGGCTTCTGACATTAGAATAATTGTAGACCATGCCATTAAGAATGGTATCAGAAAAGCCGATGTATTCATTTTTCTGGGGAGGCTCTACCATAGAAACTGTGAATGGTTTTAGAGCTTAAGAAATTTGACAGTGTCAATATTACTGTGGGAGCACTGGCAGCAGAGTGCAGCAACTTATTTATTAACACAGTTCCCCTTCTGCTTATCCCGAATCCCCAGCTGATGATACACAAGCCTTCCATTGAGACTTACGGCAGCGGATGAAATTAAAAGCAGATTGAAAGCTTCTGAAAATACCGAAAAATATACAGGGAAGCTTTATGCCAAAGCTTTTAACAAAACTGAAGAAGAAATAGATGAACTCTGGAAAAATGATTACTGATGACTGCAAGAGAAGCTAAAGAATTGGGGTTAATCTAAAACATCATTACTGCAGATATAGAGGGAGCGAAGATGTTATGACCAGTTATTAGCTTGTGGTGCTCCTAAAATTCTCATGGACAATCAAAATTTAATCATAACAAATGGACAAAAACAGAATTATTGCTACACTTGGTTTAGCAGCAGACAGCACAGATGAGCAGATTTATACTGCTTTTGGCTGAAACAAAAAGAAAAGCAGATGCAAAGTGATGACCTTACCAATAAATTAGGAGAGGTTCAAAAACAGAAAGTACAAACTTTGGTAAATGCAGCAATTGCAGATAAGAAAAATAACAGCAGACCAAAAAGCAACCTATGAAAATTTGGCAACAGCTGATTATGATGCAAACAGAAGCCGCTCTAAATGCAATGCCAAAAATAGAAGCGCTTAGTGGAAAAATAGAAAAATCCTGCATCTTTTTGAGTCTGTTCAAGACAAAAGAAAAATGGACTTATGAAGATTATTAGAACAAGCTCTAGAAGTTTTGAAGAGTTAATGAAAAAGATAAAGCAAAAAGCATGGCTATTTTCAATAACAGAAGAAACAAATGATGGTAAAAACGATTAAAAATAGTACGAAATGGGTAAAAACAACATCAAACTTAGCATTAAAAATGAACTTGCAGAAAGTGAGTTAATTAAAATTTTAGACACGATAATGCTTGGCTTCAGGAACTTACGCCAAAGCCTCACACGGGTAAACAATAACACTATTAAAATTCTAAAAGAGGCTTTGGCTCCAAAGGTACTTATCAATAACCAGGTATATCCTATCCAATCTAACAGAGAGAAGATGGACGTATTATCATTGCTCTCAATATGTATGATACAGAGAACACTACCGTAACTGATGAAGAACTACATGCTCTTCCTTATGATAAACTTGGAGATGTCCAGCAACAGCACGGGAAGAATTAGAGGATAAAACAGCCGAACACGCTCTTTATTCTACTGTCTCAGATAATACAACATCAACACCTGTACTTAAAACCACCGGAGAAGATGACGGAACAGGAAGAAAAAGGCTGACTGCAAAAAGATTTAATCAATCTAAAAAGGCTTTTGGATAAACTTTTAGTTCCTAAGCAGGGGCGTGCTTGTGCTTTTGTCCAGACCATGTGGCTGACCTTCTGATAGAAGATTTATCTCTTCAAACAAAGATACCAAGATGCCAATGGAGGTAAGATTGCGAATTCTATTACGGATTTTGAAATCTATGAGTCTACTTATGCTCTCAAAATATGATAAAACGACCTTTCTAGAAAGCTCTTTTGGTCAGCAGATGCTACAAGTGTAGAAGCTTGTAGTACTTCATAAGAAAAATACGGTGAAAGCTCCTGAACAGCTACAAGATATGCAAGAGCAGCGAGCAGATAATCCAGAAAGGAGAGAAAACACCATCGATTTAGAATATACTGATAGCAGTAGCAACCAAAAGCATGGAAAAGGAGCTGCAGCATAGAAGCGGTTAAATGTAAATCATAAACAACAATGAGAGAAATAAAGTATTTGAGGTGCATTGTACAGCAACGCACAGATGACATCTGTAGAGTATTAAGCATTATTGGAAAGCTCATTTAGGCTGGAAGATGCCCGGCTATCACTTTATTATAAAAACCAAATGGAGAGGTAGTCCAGCTATTGGAGATAGAGAAAGTGTCTAATGGAGTCAAGGGGTTTAATTCAGTAAGTATCAACATCTCCTACATCGGAGGTGTAGATAGCAAGAACAAACCTATTGACAACAGGACACCAGCCCAAAAAAAGGCATTGTTTGATTTGCTTAAAAAGTTAAAAAGCAGTTTCCAAAGGCAATTATCCAAGGGCATAGAGACTTTTCCAGGTGTGAAAAAAAGCTTGTCCAAGTTTTTAATGCAAAAAGAAGAATACGAACATTTATAATTTACAGCAATGAGAAATGCATATTTAAAAAAATCATATCTATCTGTTTAGCATTGGTTTTTGCGGTTTTCCTGCGGAAGCAGGAAGCCTGCAGAACCGCTAATCATAGAGAATACAAAGACCATTACCAAGGAAACCCTCGTAAGAGACACCGTAGTAGTAACTCAGAGGACAGCGTAAGGACTGAGGTCATGATAGACTGTCCAGAGGGAGGAAACTCCCAAGATTAGAACCATTGTACAAAGCCCAGCAAAAGGCAGAATATTACAGCCTCCAGAGGTACTCCTAAAGTGGAAACAAACTTACGATAGACTGCAAGGCAGAAGCCGAAAAATTAGCTCTTAAACTCTATGATAAGTATGTAAAAGGAGCATGAGAGCCAAAAAGATTCGCATCTATATAGAAAAACCCTTTAAGTGGTATCATTCAGCCCTTATGTGGTTTGGAGGACTCAGTTTATTACTATTTATCATTATCGTATTGCTCCATCTATTTATTAAATCTAAAATCTAATTAAAATGTCAAAGTCACTATTAACAACCACAGAGTTAGAAGCAGTAGCAGTGCAGTTTTGAGGATTATCCTAATCATCAAGATGTATATGTTACAGAAGACGGGCAGCCTTTTTGAAGAAAATAGAGCCATTATGACAAGTTGATGACAAGGGACTTACCTATAAAAGATATGTAAGAAGTTTTGATGAAGCATCTGCAGAACCTAAAGCAGGAAAAATACTCATCACTGATTCTCCAGAATAGAGGGCAGACCCTTCAGAAGAAAAAGCAAAGTATGAAGCTAGAGTAAAAGAGCTTCAAGAATTAGAGTTAGACTCTAAAAACTATGCACAATTGAAAGATTTAGTGCGGTATTTTTGATTGGAAATAGAAGACATGAAAGCTCCAACGCTTATTAAAGCACTTAATGAATTTAAACAAAACTTTCTCTGAATAATGGGAAATTTACAAGGAACACACAAATTAATAAAATAGATGGAGGTTTAGGTAGACAAACCGAAACTAATGACAGTGTCGTACTGTTAGTGGAGCAGTACCTGTAGGGTCGGCTTCATTGCCCACAATAAAGCTGTAAAGCTTTATACAGACAAAAAGATGCAGAGGACTTGAAGATTAACGAAAGTTACGATGCAAACAACAAGTGCTTGCTCATTATCACATTTCGGAAGTTTTTCCGCTTTATCTCCCAATGCAACTGTGATTTTCCTGCCAGTAGCACACCTAATTCAGGGATAACCTCTGTAACTGACAAAGTATTACAAACCATTAAGGAAAATCCAGAAATCAAAGGTATAGGATATTTTGGATTTACAGAAAATTTGAAGGAAGTAGCAGGGCTGGTAGACAATCTACAGGTTTCACTAGTAAATGAGCTAGATGGTATTCTTATAGACTTGTGTTTTATTAGAGGCGGAAATGCTACTGGACTGGATTCTCTCAATGAATACCCAAATCTAAGAGAGAAGAACTGAAAATATTTCTGCAATCATCGGCCAAGATGCTTTATATAGCAGGATTGGAAACTGAAAACGCAAGACATGGTGCTATTGGGTCAGCCTTAGGAATGCTTTGTAAGACAGGTTTCAGAAAATATCGGTTCAACAGATATTCTCAACAAGCCTGATGATAAGAAGGGCGTTCGTTTTATTCTTTAACCGAATCAGGGCTAAAAGATTTATAACAGCCTCTTTATCCACAGGACAGAAAATATCAGAACTAACCAATGAACTAGATAAAAGTTTAGTAGCAAAAAGGTTACATTTTTGTTGGCCTCTGACATCAGGGCGTCTGGTATGTATTTTTCTGGTTCGGCAACCTGCGCACCAAGACCAGTGATTATGCTTATATAGAAAATAACAGGGTTTGGAATAAAAGCAGCAAGGCTTATTCGTGAAGCTCTGGCACCATTCCTAAAAAGGTAAGGTGAAGAAAAGACCCCTCGACAGGATACATCAAAGCAACAACAATTGCTCATTGGGAGCGTGTCTGTGCTAAGGCTTCTATTGAGAGAATGGAGCGGAAAACGACATCAGCGGAGGAGAAATTTATATCAGTGAAAAACAGTCTCCCAACAGAAGATGTACCGCTTAAAATCTCAGTAAAAATTGTAGTAGATGATATTGTTCATTCTTTCAATGTAGATTTAAAGTCAACAAATAAAACTTTAATAAAAATGGCAAAAACAAAAATATCAAACTATCTCGGAAAAACTGACAGGCTGGAAACAATACTACTGTAAATATCATGGCGTGATGTTGTTAGTATTGAAGAAATAGAATACAATGATAACACAAAAAGAGAACGCCTATGGAGCTGGCGGAATGCCTGTAGGATGGACGAAGGAAACTGTGAAGCTTAAATTGTCTTTTTCTCTTTATGTTGAAGAGGAACAAGCTATACAAAGAACCCTTCCTCCCGGAAGCCGTCTGCAGGATATAGCTCCTTTTGACATCAATGTTCAATATGTAAACCCTCAAACAGGGATTATTACAATGGATATTATACAATGCCCAGTTTACAGGAAGAAACAAAATCTCTGAAAAATAACGAAGGTAAATGGTGCATAAGCTGAAAATGCTTATCAGTCATATTACTTGGGAAATGTTTAAAATAAATTTATAACAGCTTTAAAACAACTTTAAAATGAATAATCAAAAACCAGCTTTCTCTGAAAGTGTTGTAGAAGATTTCAAATTAAAACATCCTCATGGACTTGAGAATTATAGAAATCTATCCAGAAGAAGACTCTGCAGAACCACTGAAATATTTAGTAAAAAGCCGAGCAAGGCTCTTGTTTACCTTCTTTCCAGCAAAGAGTATGAAGGGATGTATAAGCCTCTTCTGATGCCATGATAGCCAATTGTGTTCTTTGCATGGCGACATGGATGTACTAGACAGGATGCAAGTATATTTACAGAACTTACTTTCCGAATCGGGGACTTGATGAAGGGAGCAAGAAGTGAGTTAAAAAGTATAGAGTCGTCTATTCTTAATACAGATGATGACGACAATTCTTTTTAAAAATCAATGCTGTTATTCGGGGAAAGTTAGGAGTAAATCCTTCTGAAATTAAAGATGTAGAAAAGAATGGATAGAGGCATACAGCCAAGCGGACTATTTAATGAAAATAGAGAGGATGACAATGTACTCAGCAGTCAAACAAGCTGTGGGAGAAATTGTCCACGAGATGTTTAAGAAAGAGGACGACGAGATTTAAATACAGAATAATCTTCTGATTTTTTCTCCTCTTTACTCTCTTCTCTGTAACCAGTGAGGTTTTTTGTCAAAACAGAGGCTATGTTTAAAACATGGTAAAAGCACTTTTAATAGTATATAACCCACCAAAAAGAATAAAACCAATAAAAATAGAATAATCCTTCCATCACAACTAATTTTATACGAAGATAAACAAAAATGAGTAATCATACAACAACTTGGACGCTAAATTTTAATTCCAGTTCTATAATAAAGGGAATGGATAAGGTGAAATCTCAGGTTAAGAGTACAACAGAGTTGTTTTCCAAGCTGGGAGATTGTATAAAAAGAGTGAGTGCTATTGACCTGTTGAGCGATAGATAATTCCATGCAGAATATTAAAAATGGTCTGCAGGGAATTACCGATTCAGCAGTAAAAATGAAAGTGCATTGGCGGAAGTTTCAGCTATTACAGGGGCTGTTGGGAAGATTTAGAAAAACTTAATACAAAAGCTAAAAATCTACTAGAACTTTTTGGAGAGGATGTAAATACCAATCTGGAGGCCTTCAAAACTATTCTTTCCCGTTTGGGTCCAGATATAGGAAGCAGTGATAAGGCAATGGGAAGCATTGGGAGAATCTGTTAATGTACTCTCTAAAACCATGGAAGGAGATATTAAAGGAGCTACTGATGCTATCACAACTTCAATGCTTCAGTTTCAAGTGGATTTGTCTAATCCTATCAAGGCTGCAGATGAATCCCGTAGAATGATAAAATGTCATGGCTGCTGGAGCAAAAGAAGGTGCAGCGGAAATCCCTCAAATATCGGAATCACTGGTACAGGCTGGGGTTTCAGCTAAACTGGCAAATCTCTCTTTGAAGAAACCAATGCTGCAATACAGGCAATGGCAGAAGGTGGAAAAATATGGTTCTGAAGCAGGTGTAGCTATCCGAAATGTTATCACTAATATGTCCGCTCAAACCAAGCTGAGCACTGATGCTATTAAGATATTACAAAGTTTGTGGAGTAAACACAAAGAAGATGGCAGATACCCATACTTCTTGGGCAGATAGATTAAGGGGAGCTAAAACCTATACAGCATGATATTAACGCACTTACAGAAGTGTTTGGGCGTGAGAATGCTGCAGCAGCACTAAATTCTAATTCGTTCCGCTGATTCGCAAGAAGAACTGGCGCAAAAGATTACAGGCACCAATGTAGCCTATGAACAAGCTGCGGTTATTATGGACACTTCTGCGGAGAAAGAAAAACGCCGTAACCAGCGTTGGAATCTTTCTATATCGCAGTGGGAAATGTGACCAAACACATTCAGCCCTTTGTTAATGCAATGGCAACTTCTGTAAGTGTCATGGCTAACATGAGAAACGCAATGGAGGGATTAAGATTGTGGGAAAGCTGTTAATACCATTTTAGGAATTGAAACCATTTTTAAACTGGATTAACACTAAGATAATCAAGAACCTGACCAGAGAAAAACTCCAACTGATGCTGATAAGCAATAGGTTAAAACTTTCTTTTCTATGGGCAGCAGTGAGTTCTGGCGGATTGTCTCTTGCTTTAAGGGTTCTTAAAAAATCCATACAAGGGGTTTCTGCTGCAATAAAGTCTATCCCTATTATTGGCTGGATATTAGCCGCAATTGCTGCACTCATTGCACTATTCGATTGGCTTTGGGATAATGTAGAAGGATTTAGAGCTTTCTGCTATGGAATTTGGGAAGTAGTCAAACTTCATTTTGGCTGGATGTGGAGCTTTATAAAGGTTATCATAAACTAACATTGTAGGATATTTCAAATGGCTTTGGCAGATGGCAAAAATGGTCTTTGATATGATTAAAAATGTAATCTCTTCTGCATGGAACTGGGTTGCTGAGAAATTCAGATGGGCATGGACTACTTTACAAAAATATATCGCTAAATATTTGGAACTCTTTAAAAAAGTATATTTTCTCCTGTTTTCAGGTTTTTTAAAGATATTTTCGAGGAGTATGGGATTTCGTTTCGGATGTTTTTAATAAAATCTTGCAAAAGTCAAAAGCTTTTTAGGCTTCTAAAACCTGTGATAGATGGAGTAAAAAGCCGTTTGGGATAAGGCAAAAGGAGTTTTTGGAAAAGTAAAAAGATGCTTATAAAAGAGGAGAAGAGAAAGGAAGAGAAAGCTAGAAAAAGACCAAGAAGAGGAAGGAATTGGAAATATTAAAAATGATATAGATAAAGTTATAAAGGGGACTGCAGATATTCAACTAAATCCTTCTGATTCTGCTTCTGCACCTACAAAAACAATAGACTATGATAAGCTTTTTGCTAAAAAGAGAAAAAGAGAAAAAGGTAAAAAGGGAAGGTAGCAGCAGGAGATGAAGACGGTATTAGTATGTCGGGTTCCAAAGGAAACAGGACAATGAATGTAACTGTAACAATTAACAATCATTTCAGCGGCAAAACAAGGAGTGACAACTTTGCAGATAAAATTGTAGGACAAATTACAGACAGGCTCAGAGATGGACTAGTAGCATTAGACTAATTATGAAAGATATTTTACTTGATGAGAATAATGACATTAAAACCCTTAATGGTGATTTTGATACCCACGAAAGTGAAATGCAGGAAGTAGCCCTAATTCTGCAGTCTGTTCAGGGAGAATGGAAACAAAGCCCCCTGCTCGGTCCTAATCTTTATCAGTTTATAAAAGGAAAAACAGATAAGGTCGCAGTGGAAAGAGAAATGAGAATACACCTTGCATTGGATGAAAAAGACTTTGAGAATCTAAAAACCAAAAATAGAAACACAGATAAAAAATGACGGATAAGGAAATTTTAGGAATAGACAATCGTGTAGTATTAGGGCAGTTATTCAAACTTGCTTTTGGAACAACTCCTATCTATATGCCATTTCCTATCGGAAAACCTCAAGAAGTAGATATGTCGGGTTATAAAGCTGAATTAAAAAGAAGAACCTGTTTATAAAAGATGTAGTAAGGCAGAGTATCTATGGAACACCTGTTGTTTTTCCAATCATGTTTCGTGGAGGAACTTTTAAAAAATATGATGACAAAGGGAAAATAATCGATTTTAGTATGTCTGATTTCTGGCTTCCAGATGCAACCATGGTGGATTTCAGCAGAGCAAAGAATATTGTAAAAACCAATGTTTTAGGCTCTAATGGAACAGTCAAAGAGATATACGGATTTGATGACTGGAATATAAGAATAAGAGCACTTTGTATAAAAGGTAGAGATATGACTGCCAGAGATTTTTGAAAAACACCTTACAGAATGGTTTCAAATAACAGGAAGTATTGGAGTTCAGGCTCTTATTCTTGGAAAAAGGAATTACAAGTATCGTCCTGGAAGATATGGATATTAAGAGCATAACAGGTTCGCCTGATGTTATCCCTATTGAATTTCAAGCGGTAAGTGACGAAGCAATAGAATTGCAAATAACAAAAAGATAGAGCGATGACCTTTACAATGAATGCAGAAATCAGATTTTTAAAAATGACCGAAAGAGAGCTTTTCTATATTTCAGATTTCTTCTTGTGAAATTGAACTATCGTGGAAAAATATCTGTGGAAAAGCAAGAAATTATACTTCCTAGAAATGTAAAAGGATTTTGATAGACAAAAGGTAAAAGATGTCTTTCAGAGAGGGAGATAAAGTAGAAATTTATCTGGGTTATGATGGAGATTTAAAGTTAGAGTTTAGTGGTTATATAGACCAAGTTTCAGCTGATATTCCCATTAATATAAAAACTAGAAGATGAGATGTGGAAACTCAAACAGATACCTGTTAATTTCTCCTCTCCTAACATCAGTTTAAAAGGTTTTTGAAAAAGTTGAAAGACTATCCCTTAGATATTGATGCTCATATTTCACTTGGAGCAGTAAGATTTACAAAAGGTAACTCTGGGGAAGTGCTTAACAAACTGCAGAGTGACATGAACATTTATACTTTTATCAGAAATGGAAAACTTTTCAGTTGCAAAAACCCTATTCTGATGTAAAGGATGATAAAGGGAGTTTTTTTGAAGAATTTGATTTAGAGAGAATTGTGTCAGCAATGATTTAAATTACATCTCCGCAGAAAGCAGATTAGTGAAAAATCATTGGACAAACCGCACTAAAATGTAGCGAAAGCAGTAAAAGCAAAAGGAAAAAGATAAAAATTAAAATTTGAATATGGAGACAATAATGCCAATGAAACCATTAATTGGACTTTTAATGTAAAGACCAAGAAAGAATTAGAAGAGGCTGTAAAAGACCTTTATAAAAAGAAGAAAAAAGACGGTTTTGATGGTTCATTTACCACTTTTGGTATTCCCAAGTGTCCAGCATGGACAGAAAGTAAAACTAACATCTTCTCTATATGAAGACAGACAGGGAACTTATTACATAGACAGTGTAAAAAGACTTTTAGAAAAGACAGTGGTTACAGGCAGGAAATAGGATTAGGATTTAAAGCATTTTAAATATGGCTGCAGATAAATTAAAAACAAACCCTTTCAGAGAAAAATCAAATCTTTTGTTCCTATTCAGACTGTTTGGGCAGAAGTCCTGAAGTGGATTGGGAAAAATAAGATAATGACGGCAAAAAGGAATAGATGATGAAGAACCTTATTACAATATTCTATTAGGGTTAGACCATGTCTCTGTGAAGCCTAAAATAGATTCTGCATGTCTTATCGGAATGATAGATAATAACCCTACTACACCTTTCTTAATCTGGGCGGATGAAGTAGAAGAATATCATGTAAAAAGTAGAGAATACCGAATTTAAAATAAAGGAAGGTTTCTACTTAAAAAGAAAAACGAAACATTGGCAAAAGCTGATGACAGACCTATTACAGGAAATCCAGAAGATGAAATTTTTAACAGTTTCGAGGTCCTACAACACGGCTTATCAACCAGCCGAAATTTAAGGAAATAGAAAACAGGTTTAAAGAGCTTTTAAAAAGAAAATTAAAAATGGCATTAAATAAAGATAGATTAAAGGGAAAAATTAAAAAGCATGGATGTCAGAAGTTGAAAATGAGGATGGAGAGGATTTTTGGATAAAGTATGCGAAAAGAATAGCTTCTGCCGTAATAGAGGAAATAAAACAGGTTAGCATTACAGCGACTTGCACTCACGGACCTGTAAATATTCAAAAAGTAGAATAATGACAACCATCATATTACATAATCAAAGTCTTTTTAGATTTGGCGGTTCAGCACACAGGAGCGGTGGAGAATACCTTTGCGATGGCAGTTTGCCAACGGGCTGAGCCTGACTGATGATTTGCCTGCAGGAGCAGAAATTAAACTCCCAGACAGTGTGAATAAAGACAACGATGTGCTGAATTATTATACATCAAAAAGGCTTCAACCAGCCACAGCAGTAATAATGCTTCCAGAGGAGGAAAGATTAGAAGGTATAGGATATTGGGTTATTCAAACAGATTTTAAAGTAAGTTAGAAAATGGCACGAAGTATAGAACAAATCAATAACGAGATAATTAAAGAGCCAAAGAGTCAGAACCTGCTCTTGCAGGGCTGACATCGACCAGCAAGGTGGCAATATGGAGGCTTTGGGCGTACATCACAGCATTTGTGATTTATACTTTGAGCATGATATTTGACCAGCACAAAGCGGAAGTCTTGGATGCTTTAACTCAATTAAAAGCCCCACACGGCACGATGGTATAGAAACAAGGCATTAGCCTTTCAGTATGGATTTTGACCTCATCTACAGATACCGATAAATTCAATAATCAAGGATTTACCGAAGACCAAATTTCGGCTTCCAAAATTGTCAAATTTCTCTGCGGTAACCGAAGCGGATACCGAAAGCCGTCTCATTGTCAAGATTGCCACCGAACAGGGCGGAGAACTTCAGCCCGATAAGTGTTGGACAAAAAGCCTCTTTTGATGCCTACATGAACGAAATCAAAGATGCAGGCGTAAGAATTACAGTTATCAACTATCTGCCCGATGTCTCTGAAAGTTACAGATGAAAATCTACCGAGACCCTTTGGTTTTTGGATGAAAACGGACAAAAGCATCATAACGGGTAAAAACCTGTAGAAGATGCGATTAAAGGAGTATTTGAAAAACCTGCCTTTTGATGGAGACTTGTCTTTGGCTCACTTGGTGGATGCTCTTCAACAGGTAGAGGGCGTAAGAATTCCGCACATTATTTCTCGCTGAAAGCAAATGGATAGATGCAGGAGTGAATGATTACGGCGGTTACGAAACAATTGAGGTAAAGAAAATCCCTGTTTCGGGGTATTTTCAAAATTGAGAAACTCAACAATATAGAATATGTGGTTTAATTTAGATATTCCAAAGCTCACGAGCTTACTTTACTCCGACCTTTTCTCCGTAGGGAAAAGCTATCAGCATGGCTTCGGGCGCTTCATTATCCCTTTGATCAAAGATAGCCGATGATTTCAATGTGAATAGGAATGCCAACCTCTACAACCTTGCTCACAATGGACAGGTATGCTACCTCCGCGCTGCGCTTAACGACAAGTTTGATGTTTCATTAAGACGGATAAAAGATAACTGACGGGAAATCAGGTTTCAAACGAGCAGTATATCTACACAGAGGGAGAGCAAAAAGCCGAAGTTTTTTGGGCAGAATGTATCTCTATGAAAGATGCCGATTACGGCGATACAGGAGTTGATTTTATCGTACTGGTTCCGAGAGGACTGCTGTATAATGATTATGAGATGCGCTACATCATTGACTTTATAAATTAGCCCTTTATAAAAGCTAGCAAAGTAAAACGCTATAAAAATGACAAGAGATATTATAGCAATATGAATGTAGTAAGATACAAACAAACAGGAGGGTTTCCAATGGATACTAATAATATTGGATGCTGCAAAAGGCTCTACTCCATATTCTTAACCACTGAGAAGTTTGGCTGGTGATACTGGTCATTATTTCGGGCTGTGAAATCACTGGGGAACACGGTGAGCAACGGAGTGGTCTATGTGAACAAAGAAGTATTGGAGTTCAGAGGCGGAAATCATCTCGACTAATGTCTTTATCAAAGAAGAGGCAGATATCAGGAGTATTTGAAGACGGTTCATCTAAAACCCTATCGAGATTACACAAAGATACGTAGGATTCGGAAGTTCCACGCCAGAAAAACCTTTAAATGGGAAGACTTTAAGCGTGTAGACAACCTTTGATACAGCAAGGAGTAAAGAATGCTGATTTTGAGAAAAGAATTAAAAGCGCTGGAAAACAAGAAAAGCCCTGTACCGATTGGTTTAATTGCCATCTGGGGGAAACCAGCCAGCGAACCTATACCAGAGGGCTGGAAAGAGTGCACCGACCTACGGGGAAGAATGCTCTGGGCTGGAATCCAGACGATACTGATTTTTAGCAAATCGGCAAAATATGATGGAGAAAAGACTCACCAGCTTGACCATTGCAGAAATGCCTGCTCATAGTCATTCAGGAAAAACATTGACACCATCAGAAGCGGTCGGTATTCATTGGGATGGACACGATGGTATAGGATTTAGACCAGGAAGTGCCAACAATGCTCCTGGTGACACAGGACTTACAGGAGGCAACCAGCCTCACAACAATATGCCTCCATATAGAATTATTAAGTTCATTGAGTTTATAGGATTTGAATATAAATAAAACATTACTATGGCACAAAACAGCGATAAATACAATAAAACAGTGGTTTTAAAAACAGGTTCAAAGCCCACACAAGACCAATTTTGGAGTTGGCAGGATTCCTATTGGCACAAAGATGAGATAATACCACAGGAAAACATTCAAAACCTTAACACCACGCTTTCCAGCAAGGCAGATGCTGACCAATTAACAACAAAGCCAATGCGGATGCTTCTGGTATGACTGATTTACAAGCTCAGCGTGGGCTACATTATTAAAAACCGCACCTACCAACTAGTAGCACCGATGAGATGCATACACCAAAAATGAGATTAACGAAAAAGTTGTCTAAGATAACTTTCAGAACCATTGTAGATGATAATGGAAGCACCTATGTTCCTCAGCCTATCTCATTTTTACAATTAGGTTCAGACCCAAATTCTAATATAGGTAGTCCTAATGGAGAGATAGGTATGCTTAATTGGAACATGTATTGGGGTAACTACAATAAGGGTAATACAGGTAGGTTTAACCTGCTGTTGGGAGTTAATAACTCTACTTCTAATGATGGTTCAAATAACACTATTTTAGGGTCACTATGCATTTAATTTGAGTAAGAAAGGTAACGATAATGTTATCATAGGTATGAATGCTGCACCTAAATTATTAGCAGGTTACAGCTTAACCCTATTAGGAGCAGGAGCAGGAGGAAACCTCAGCAATGAGGATAGAACCTTAGATGACCTTAAGCAGATTTCTCCTGTTTTTGAGGAATATATTACAGGTAGAATAGGGTTAGGGGAATCATTCGGATATGACAAGAAAACAGGTAGATTAAGTAGCTCTAACTCAGTATATGTAGGTTACAATGTAGGTAATGTGTTCAATGGAAATACAGCAGGAGCAACTACAACTATTGGGTCTATTTGGATTGGTGCTAATGCAGGAGGAGGCGTTCAGCATAGAGACCATAACAATGTCGTAGTAGGTAATTTCTTCTGGGCTCACGGACACCTCTGAGATTATATAACTCAGTTATATTAGGTAACTACATAGATTTGAAGTATAACCGAGATAATGTTTTAGCTATCCATAACTCAGCCACTAAGAGGTGTGAAGTTGCGAATGCCTTAATCTACGGAGAGTTTGACAACAGAAAGCTGGTAATCAACGGTAGCCTTACTTTGAATGTTAAATATGTTCAAGAAGAGGCTAATCTGGATACAGCTAAAGCGTTAGTCATCGGCACAGATGGTTTAATCAAGAGTGTGCCTATAAGCAGTATCAAGGGAAGTGAACACCCACACCTGTTCCAAATGCTGTAAATAAGTTAGCAGGTAAAAGATTTCTGTAATCGGAGATAGTATTTCTAATTTTGGGGATACTTCATCAGAATATAAAACTGCAACAGGATACAGCTTTGATGATATTTGGGTGGGTCAATTACTTTCTATGACAGGCGGTATTAAAGGCACTATTGATGCAAGGTCTGGCTCACTTGTTCAAGGGAATAATGACCCTCACGGCTTTGCTTTGAAGAGGTCAAGAGTAGTAGACCAAGAGAGTGATTACATTTTCATCTTGATGGGAGCTAATGACCAAAGATTAGAGCAACACCCAACAACACCAAGACCACTCGGCGAGATTAAACCCTAAAGGGTAGTTTAGGGTCTATAACAGACACTTCAAACCCTAACTTCAACACATTTACAGGTGCATATCAACTTGCATTAGAGGATATGTTAGGACACTACAAGAGGGCTAACATTGTCTTAATGACACCTTTGAAATCCTTTAATGCAGGTTCAACTGATGATATGAACAAGGGTTCAGATAGGTTTGCAGAGCGAGTGATAGAATTGGCTAAATTCTATGGAGTTAAGTGGATTGACACCAGAGAACAGGATTTAACTACTACAATCATGATTTGTTCTATATTGATGGGTTACATCCTAACAAAGCAGGTCATAAAATCTTAGCTCAACTTGTAGTAGACAAGATATTAGAATTTGGAGTTGTAGCAGGAGGTAGTGGAGGCACTAATGGGTATAGTAAAGCAGAAGTAGACACTAAGCTAAATGACCTTACTATCGGAGTAGGAAACTGATGGAGAAATTCAGCTGCACCCTATGTTTAGCCCTAACTCAGAGGAACAGGTAATGCACAAGTTATATCTGATAGAAACAGGCTATTTTGTTAGATATACACCAGCTTCTGGAAAGAGTGTCGGAGTTTATGGATTTAACATGAATGCTGAGGAGGGTATCCCGAACACAAATAAAGGTGGGTATACTATTTCAATGGATTTCAGACATGCTCATACAGAAAATGTTACTATCTGGGGTCAATCCATACCACCTAATACTTGGGTAAGAGTAAAAAAGAGGGCTGGACAAACGAGACTGATTGGGTAGGATTTAACATACCCTAGCCTAATTTAGCTGTTGATGTTAGATATTATAAGATTGAGAGAGGAACTAAGGCAACGGATTGGACACCTCACATATCCGAGTTGAAATTAGGAGTTTTCAGAACATATGATAGACAACTTCTTCTATTGGTCTGATGCTCTAAGTATATCCAGAAAGAGGAGCAACAGGAGATGAGCTGAACACTGTTCTAATTAGAAAGATACCGAATATAGATAACATTATAGAGGTGCAGGAGCTACTATAATCTATAATAATGGAACTTTCTTTAGAGCAAATAATCCAGATAGTCAGTTAATCACACATAACGGAGTTAAGTACTTGCTATGCCAGAATTAGCACCTGTATTGACAAGTAAGGGGGTATCAAAAAGTATATATTAAAAGCTTTATTGAAAATAATATTTAAAAGATTGAAAATTAAAAAAATTATGATTATAGATTACTTTAGAAGGAGATTATAAAACACTTATAACTACTTTATTTGTGGTGTGTTTTACTTGGATTGTGGTTATTGTAGCAATGCTCATTGACCTTTATTTTTGGAGTAAAAAGCCAAAAGAACTGGGAGAGGCAACCAGTTCAGAAGGGTTCAGAAGAACCATCAACAAAGCAACCTATTATTTTTGCTTTTGATGGGCTTTCGCTTTCCTGTTTGACATCTTTGATGTAGTAACGCCCTATTTCTTTCCACATCCGCTCGGAAGTGTACCATTTGTGAGTATTTTCGTAGCGTTAGGGACTTGTATTTACCAGAAGCAAAATCAGTAAGTGAAAAAAAGCCGAAGATAAAAGCCCGAAGACGAACCGATGAGAGCTTTCAGAAAGATGCTGGAACTGATGCAGAACAGAGAAGATGTAATGCGAGAAATAGCAGACCATCTCAAAAAGAAAGACAGAAACAAGAGAATTAAAAAGTCCTTTGGAGGATAAGGGATTAAAAAAATGTCCTCCGCTTTTTAAAAAGTAGTTCCTCAACTATAAATTTTAAACATGAGCACAAGGCTACGGAGGACAATAAGTCTTCTGTTGCCTTGTGCTTTTATATAGCTTGAGAGTGCAAATATAGAAACTAATAACGACAAATAAAAACTAATAACTATGAAAAACAAATATTATCAAATTTTTAGAGAAAAATTCTAAAAAGGGCAAAAGTTCAGAATAACAAGAAAGGGAATATTAATATCTCTTGGATGAACAGTTAAAACTCTACCCATCGGATTTGTTAGAGGTTTTTGAGGGGCATCAAATCGCTAGAATAAACTAAAAACAGAACTTCAACTATTCCAGAACGGTGAAAGATTGACCGAAAAATACCGAGAAGCAGGTATCAGCTGGTGGGATTATCATGGACCTATGCTGGTAAATTCTTACCCAACTTACTTTTGAGCAGTTACCACCTCTCATTGCGAAAAATCAACAAAGAAAAAGCGCAACAGCAAGAACTATGTGCTGTTTTTAGGGCAGGAACGATACAGAGACCAATCAACAGCCCTGTTTATCATTGATTCAGTTTCAAATAGATAATGGAAAGCTGGTAATATCTGCATATCAACGTTCCAGCGATGCCTCATTAGGGCTTCCTGCTGACCTTTACCACTTGTATTTAATCAGCAGACAAATTGATTTGCCTTTGAAATCTATTACACTAACACTGGAAATGTGCATATTTACGAGAATAACATAGATAGTACCAAGAGGCTGTTAAAGGGTGAAAAAGTGTCGTTTGAATTGAATGTGTGATTAATTGCTTGTTCCAAACCGTCAGAATGATTACAGGATAAAATACCCCCAAAATAACACATACAAATATAGTAATATTATTTGAATTAGTAGTACACTCTTTAAATCATCTTTAAAGAGTGTTTAAATTTTTGTTATTTTGACCGATTTTTTCCAGCTAAGATTGGAAACCATACCAAAATTTTGCACATTTGGTTTTGCTGATTATATTGCACTGTGTTATTCTCCTGCTCTATAATATCAAATTTTTATTTTGCCTAAACTTATTTCCTCTCTTTCAATTTTTATGTTCTTTTTGATAAATAGTATTGATATAAATCTTCTCTACCTTTTTATTGACTCATCATAAATCCATTTATAAATAGTTATTTGATCTGATTTCACCTCCAAAAATTTGGCTGTTGGCAATAAAAATATTACGAATAATGGTAAAATTATTCCTTTCATAAGGAATTGGAATAAAATATCCTGTTTCTTTTTATTTTGAATAGAATTTAGATAAAAGTCTTATAATTTCTTTTTCTTTATCATCAAAGATTTCAAAATTACCCACTATTTCATGTGTTTTCTTTCGCCTTACATTATAATAAAGCTCATTTTTGTCCATGAGAAAATTTATCCTCAATAAATCATGAAACTTAAACAAGCCAGTGTTAATATTGTGATAAACACAACCTCCCCTGTACTCAATTTTCTGCTGCTTCATAAGACTTATTTGTCATATCTACTAAAAATTTATCCTTGTATTTTTATTTTCAACTCCTGTACTATTTCTGAAAATAGTTTCATTTTGAGAAAATCTAACTCTCCTTTTGTAAAATGGTAGTAAAATGATAGTAAGTGTCGAATCTTCCTCTGTCAGATAAGTAGATGTTATTTTCACTTCTCCAGGATTTTCCCTTCTTCCTGGTCTATACCTCACATTTGGCTTTTCTTTGTTCCATCTTTCCCTTTTGTCTGACGGAGTAACTCTATTCCATCACTCTATAGCTTTAGCATTGGTACCTTCCAAGTTTTCATTTTTACAATCTCATATTTGAGTTCTTTGAGCCATCTTAATCTGCCAGATAGATCTCTAAAGCCATATTTAACCATTTTTAGGGTTTTTCCTCTTCTGGTTTTTGAATCAATATATCTAATTGAAAAACATTGTCCATTTTATCCTTCTGACTTTTTATAATTTCTTTAACTAACTGTTTATAATCTTCACTTGCTCTTGATAAACAGGTGCAACCTGAAAAATAGTTTTTCTTTTTAGCATTTCATTTACATCTTGTCGAATATAAGTCTCCAAAAATACTGTCTGCTTTGTTGTTTTGCTAAATCACTATATACTCTAAAAATTTTTAGTGTTAGTAAGAACTTTATTGAAGACCTATTGTAACTTCGGATTATAATTATCTATAATTCTTTTTACTGATGGTAATAATTCATTAATCGCTTCAATAGAATCACCTCTGCCTCAATTGGTGAAAGTACACATCTGAAGCTATCAAAGTGCAATTTCTCCCAAACCCACTCTGCCACTTAATGGACGAGGCGGGCAATCTATTATAATGTAATCCAAATTCATTTTACTAGATAATAGATCTATCATGCATATCTTTCAAAGGCTGTTCTTTTATAATCTGTCTCTCTACCCCTCATCTCCTGCTAATATGAATAAACCTTTTCTCTTTTTGTGTCAAACGAAAATCACCTGTTTTCTCAATAAAATTTTTTAACCGTATAAGGAAAATCTTTTGGTATCTTATATCCAATTGACAAATTCCTTTGTGAATCAAAAATCTATAATCAAAACACGCTTTTTCATTTTCTGCAAACGACGCTCCTAAATGAATAGATGTTGTGGTTTTTCCTACACCTCCTTTTTCAGTAATGATAGATATTACACTTCATAAATATTCTTTTTCAAATCACAAATATAATAATTATTTTTAATATAAAAATAATATACTATAAATACTACTTATAATAAATTTAATTTAAAATATAAATATTATTTGTAGTTTATGTTTTTGATATACTTTATATAATAAATATAATTATTTATTTTGACACTGAAAAACAAGTCCTCTATTTTATATTTAAACTCTTCTAAAAATACATTGGTTTTATCCCTAAACAACATCGTTTTAACGAAAAACAAGGGTCTTTCTCAAAATACAAAAACTAAGATATTGTTTTTCAAATGTTTAGAAAGCTGAAAAAGTGTGTGTTTTTCTCATTTCTTGTTAATTTATCACGCAGCCACCTTATTTCATCTCTACAATTGTAGTTTTAAAAATAAGTGAAATATGTAATTAATATTTAATATCCTTGTTTTGAATTCATTATTTTTTAATTATTTTTTTGTGTCAATGGTTTAATTTTACTAAAATGATGAATTTAAAAGTATCTACATTTTCTTTTATTCTTTTTGGAGTAATGGGACTTACAAATTGTAGCTCAAAAATATATTTCAGAGGTTCCTTATCGATATTCTTCTGAAGAGGAATATCAAGCCATAAACACTGAGAAAACAGCCATAGAAAACCAATATACCAATGTTGATGACAACCCTGAAAAACTTGATGATAAAAACTTCGGCTAAGGAAAAATACGCTAGTTTTTATTTGGAGTAATGCCCCAAAGAGATTAAAAACTATGATTTTTACGCCATACATAGACCCTTGGCTAGTCACACCTTATCGTAAAACAAAGTCTTGAATTACAAAAAGCTGTGGACTGCTCTTATTTTTGATACAGGCCTTATACAGTATGATGTTTTTCCAAGAGACCTTTCCAAAAACACCTGATGGAATTTTTCCGATCCAAAGCGCTGCAGCTCTTTACGGGAAGAACTTTTTACAAGAAGGAGATTTGATTTTTAGATATGATAAACACAAACCAATCTCTGATGTTGCAATTTATCTCCATAATGACAGAATTTTAGCCTGTTCGAGATAACGAACTTAATATTTTTAACTTTAATAATGAATACTTTCAGCTAAGATACATCGCAGCAGGAAGGCTAAAACCTAAAGAAAAATAACTGTCAAATTTTAATTATATAATTATAAGTTAAATATCTAATCCCAAGTCTTTATCTTATGTCCGAAATTTCTTCTTTAATTCAATCTGTTTCCGAAATTTCTGCCGATATCCGTGCAGAAGTTGTAGTTGGTAACTTATTAGAGAGTGGCTGTCTTTTCAGAAAACCAATACATCGTGCATAAAGAAGGACAGTTTGCAAGAACATACCGCCGTGATATTCTCAGTTCTGAAGAAATAGATTTTGACTTTGATACTGTTTCATTTTTAAGATTAAATTTATCTCGTGATAGTATTTATGACACTTTGCCTCAAAAATATGGTTCACAGCATTCAAAATGACACCCCTGGCAAAAGGAGGTGGATACGATGATAAAGGAATACAGACTACAGCAAGAACAGCAGAAACAAGCAAGAGCCTTTTTCAGCCTTTCGAAAATGAGATGTTTTGCATTTGGTGTGGAAACAGAAATGTTTGAAAGCAAATTTCTCTACAAAACTCAATGATACTACAACAGCTGACATATTTTTATGATTTTTGGGGAATGAGTAGAGATTTTCCACCTGTTTTAATCTCTAAAATGATAAAAGTTCTTCCTATACTCATAAAAATCGTAGGAAATATAGAGTTATCAGTTAAAATCCTTTCATCTATTCTAAAAGAAAAAGTAGAAATACAAAGAAAAGGGTTTTTCAAATATTATGATGAAGAACAAGCAATTACATTAGGAGACTGCCATTTAGGAATAGATTTTATCACAGGACATTCTTATGATGATTATTCAGAAAAATTACCAGTTACTGATAGGTCCATTACAAAAACTCTCATTTCCAAGAATACATACATGAAGGGAAATTAAAACAATTTGTAGAACTTTTTGTGAGTATTTTTCCATTAGAAATGGAAATCGAACCGCAGATTTTACTACAAGAAAAATCAAGAAATTATTTGAATTCAATTCTTCCCAACCTTCTATCTTTAGGATATAATACCAAAAATTTAGTACTTTATTATAATCTTTATATTTTTTAAATTCTTAATACTCAATAAAAATGACACAGTTAAAGAAATATTTTGAGAATCTTTTTAGAACCTCAGGTTCTAGCCATTTTACTGATTGTACTTGCTGCCTGTATTGTCTTAACTATGATTTTTGGACAAAAGGTAAATGGCTTTCAAAGAAAACAAATCAAAATTTTTACACATATGTTTTTCTTTGGCTTTTATTTATTCCATTATTGCTTTTTAGGATTCAATAAATTATTCATGGACAAAGAGTTACATGAATTTATATTTTATCAGGTTTCTTCATTGGTTTTTAGGAATTATTCATTGTCGGCTTTTATCGTAGTTATCTTCAAAAATTTAATGATGATAAAAACTTACTGAATATCTTTTTGCTTTAATTGCGGCTTTGTACAGTTTAATTCCTTTTGGGCTGATTTACACTTTATTGAATGGCTCTCAATTTTTGCCTTTAATGCTGGGGCATTATCTTTTGTTCTTCGTTCCTACTTTGTTTAATGATACTTTTAACCGAGCGATGAGCATTCCGCCAAGGATTTATAAAACTTGGCAGTTTCCACAGAATTACAAACAATTGGCAGGTGTTAGTGATGAAGAAATGCGAGATTTGGTTGTCTTTTTCATTTATGATTGACAAAGGTGAATTTTTCTGAAAAAAATATAATGTTTACTCGTGCTAAAGGCCCTACAAGGCTCGATTTTGGACGGCTTTTTACAATTTTGTACTGATTATAATGAAAGGCATACCGAGTCCCCTATCGAAATTGAGGGAAAAACGGACTTTACAACTGGGTGTTTTTCTACAGCCAAAATGGTATGAAACTACGAAATACATTGACCCAGAACTGACCCTTTGTATGAATGGAATAGAAGAAAACAGTGTGGTGTTTGTGTCCGTTCTGAGCAGCTGGGAGTAGGAGAGGAAACAAAAAGTGAAGAGGAACAGAAAATAGACTTTGAGTTTAATAGTTATAAGGAAAAACAAAAAGATCTTCTTAACACTAAAAAGAGAATAACTCACACACAATTTTCATATTATCATTTATTTTGCCTCAGTCATTCTCTAAAAAGTATGGGATAGAACTTATAATCTATATATATAAATACAAAAATTACTTACAAAATTGAAAACTAGAAAAATATATAACCTTTTCTTATATACAGAAAAGTATCTGTAAAAATGTGAAGACGAGGAAATCCCTCTATCCAAATACATAATGGAAGGTGTCTGGGGAGAATCCATAGACGACGCCATGAAAAGGAGAGCTTTAGAAGACAATAATAGGAAGTAATTATAGCCTGCTCTTGCTTTCAGCAGGTTTTATAATTATTTATCAAAACATTCTATATTTTTTGTTTTTCCCAGTAGGTCACCATTTTTCAAGGTGACACTGACAATATCTCCTCTCATTAAACTCTCCCACTACGATGCTAAAGGTCTTCGTAGTTTTCCTCGAATAACACCCTTTTAGTGGCCTTGCTCCATATTTTATGTCATAGCCTTCTTCTGAAAGATATTCTTTGGCTTCTTCCGAAATATTTAATGTAATATTTTAAATTTTTAACCAAATCCAATAATTCTTTGAGGTGTATTTCAAAAATTTTTCAGAGCATTCTCTTTGCTTATCGGTACAAAAAGGAATGATTTCTGTAAGTCTTCCCTAAAAACTCTACGGAAAAACCTTGTCATAATCTCTAAAAGATCAGCTGAAGCCGGAATTTTTCCATTGGCAAAAAGAATTTACTGATAAAATCTGAGCCTATATTAGATGTAAAAGAGAATGATAGCATTAGAGAAATCACCTTCTTTGCCAAGTCTGTCATGCAGCTTACCTTCGTCCATTATTTGAAGAAAACATCAAATGAAAACTGAAGTACGAGCCTTTTCTATTTCATCAAAAGAACAATGGAATAAGGCCTTTGTCTAATTTTATTAACCAAAAAGCCCGCCCTCTTCATAACCCACATAGCCAGGAGGCGCTCCATAGAGCAATGCCGCAGAATGCTCTTCTTTAAATTCTGACATATCAAAGCGGATAATTGCATTTCATCTTGGAAAAGAAATTCTGCCAAGATTTTTGCCAGTTCTGTTTTCCTGTTCCTGTTGGTCCTAAAAAGAAAATGAACTGATGGGTTGTCCTGCTTTGCTCAATCCAGAACGGGACTCTCAGAACCGCTCCAGAAATTGTAGCTATAGCATGATCTTGCCCTCACCACTCGGCGGGAGAGAGAACCTGCTCTATTTCATTCAAAACGCTGTTTTTCTTTCTTCTTGTAGTTTTCCGATAGAAATATTTGTTTTTGAGAAATCATCAAAGCTAAATCTCTATCAGTAATATCGCTTCGTTTTTCCAAAGCAACAGCCTCTGCCTGCTCTATTCGTTTTTAGAAAAAGCAAAAATATCAACATCAATAATTTGATTATCAAAACCTTCTGGTTCTTCTCTCAGAACTTAATAGGTATTTAGTTTTTCCTACTCAAATCCTTTAAAAGCCATAAAGCATGAATTTTTAACTGTTCCTCTGAATAATTTTTGTGTTTTGTTCTAGATGTATGATCTGATTCAGAAAATGATTTTTCTCTTTCAAGAAGGACTCACCAGCTAGTTTTTAATGCAGACATTGTAGTGGTCTACTAAATCTATTGCCGAAAGCAGGAAGACTCTTTCATGTACCGCATGAGACAGACAATTGCCTCTCGGATGCCGCTGTCATCAATATTAATTTGATGGTGATTTTGATAATCTCACCAATGCTCTGTTTGAGCATTCTGAAATGAGTTTCATCATCAGCTTCTTCCATTTTGATAATTTCGAACATTCTGATAGTCCCTGTTCTTTTTCTATCTTTTGGTATACTCTTCTATCGTAGTGGCGGCAATCAGAGTGAGTCCTTTGACAATTCACTCTTCAACAGATTGCCTAATTCCTCATCTGGTGACCGCCCTCCAATAGTGAATGAATATCATAATAATCAAAACGCTTTGGGATATAAACGAGGTTCATTGGCAATATTTTCAGTCGATCTTCTATTTCGCCTTTGTAAGAAGCTCCTAGCAATAATAGCCTCAATCCAGTTCAAAAACCTCTAAACCACCTAGCAAATCAGGAATCTGATTAAAAACCAATTTTGGACAAAACCCTCTATCAGTCTAGTTTTCCCAATGCCATGATTCCTATAATCAATACATTTTGTTTGTGATAGCGACAAAAGCTATTCCGTAATATGATGGAGTTCTGCATCTCTACCAATTAAGAAATTATCTTCTTGATAATGAGTTAAATCATATTCTGTTTTAATAAATCATTCTTTTCTCTAATCTCTTCTTTTTATTGATACAATATTTTTGCAAAAGCCTTTCTTTAAAAGTAGATAAAGATGGTGAAGAATTAGATATGTTGTCAGATAATTTAATTTTGGCTGATCTTTCAATAGTTCTTCTTGTGACAGGAAAAGGTTTTCATTTGATCAAAACTGAAAATGCTGCCCCTGGTGAACTCAATGCTACCATTAGACAGCGTAACTTCGTTCTCATTTAGCATTCACGGATAGCATCTGCTTTCAGCAAAGATTTCATCTATAATCTCTGTGATGTGCGCACAACTGTGTAAATTTGAGATTTGGGTGATTCTTTCTATTCTAACTTCTAGCCCATTTCTCTCTCACACTATATCAACCTCCTAGTTTCTTCTGAAAGTTTCTAAAAGAGATAGCTATTTAGTATAGCTTATAAATGCGCCCCAGTATATTGGCATTCATATTCTCTCGCCCTATTTTCTTGAGCAATATCTAGTGCTTCTGTACTCTCAGAATTATATGATGATTTGAAAGTTTCTCTATTTTTGATTTTTAATGCTCCAATTCCTTTAGTTCCAAATTATAATGAATTAGGTACCATTCCTGTGTCTTCTCATACCAAAATGGTTAAATTGTGGGTGGGACTTGTTTCAAGTGACTTTCTCTTTATCAGGCCATTTTTATATTTTTCTATTGGATAGAATGCTCACAATTCCACCTCGAAATTTGGATATAAGTCCATTATCTTCCCTGCTAGTATGAAAGTTTCTCGTGAATATGGTACTCCTTATTTTCTTTAGACAGAGTAATCCACCAATTTATCATAAGTGAAACAAGTTTAATTTTATCATATTCTATATATGTCTGCTTTGGCTAGCAGTGTATATTTTTCATGAGGTTATAATATTTTTCTTATTGTCACCTACATTGGTGACAAGCAGAGAAAGAACAGCAAAAATGTGCATTTTCTACAAGGAATAAATATAGAATTGGGTATCTGCCACAGAAGTATTTAATATATTGAGTATGTATTCTAAATGTCTATCTCTTTGTTTATTCGCACATTCATTATACCATCTTTATCAAATCTAAATTTAGATTACTATTGTGCTATCTCCTCCGACTCTTACTGCCAATACTTCGTAATGCATAAATAGAGTTCTATGGTATGTCCAAAACTGGCATAACAGTATGGAAATTGATATTTATTATCCTCCCATGAGTTAAGAGGAACATCTTTAGTATCTATATTAGTCTCTTGCATTCCAAATGGCGATACTACTGGGACTTAATGCATCTCTTGCTAAGCATGGTATTGTATTTTTACATCCCAGTGTGCTCAATAACCCACTTTTATATCAAAATTAATAGTTAAAGCTTTATCTGCAAAAATGTGCAAGGTCGGAAGTTCTCAGCGCTCTTATTTTTGAAACTTGTTTCATATTTTCGTAAATAATATCACTGCAGTCTCGATGGAAATCTGTTTTTGCCGATAAGTCCACTCTGTCGCATCTACCAAGCCAATTATATCTCCATCTGTCTTTACTAAAATAATCCTCTGTTTTCTTCAAGATAAATATCCATCCTGTCTTGTTGTTGCATATTATATAGTTCTATTCTTTATATATATTCTTTTCATTATCATCCAAATTCCCATTTTCTAGTTTTGTAATGGACACTGATATTTTGGATACAATTTTGTGAATTCTTGTTCAAACGAATAGCTGAGATTTTAATTTTAATTCCTTGAAATGACTCTGCAAAATTCATCATGTCGGCAAAATTTTTACTATCATTGATGACTCACAGGAATATCATACTTCCACAAAAGATAGTCCTTAAAATCTTCCCTTTGTTTTAGATTGATTCCGCGACCTGATTTAATACTAATTGAAACTGCTCATTGGAGATTTCCGAGCTTTCTTTTAGGCTCGCAAGCGTATCTGCATTTCCTCGTGGAGTAAACAGGAAATATTCTCACATATCTACCAATGGATCTCTTTGTGGATTGGCCTTTTGGAAGAGAAAAAGAAGCATGGGGAACGCTCAAATCATAAGAGATTTAAGGTCTATTTTTGTTTAGCTTTTTATGGTTTTAGGCACAAGTATCAAATAGTTTCTTTACTGCACGGATGTTCTACATCTCCATTTACACCATTAAAATCTGTCCAGCTGATTTGAAATGATATGAAACAGACTGCCCTAGCATCAGTGTGTATCTATACTTTCACCAAAACTCCATTCCCAAGATTGTCCTCCTTCCTTTTCTCCAAGAAAATTCAACTTTCTGTCCAACCGTACGACACTGCAATAATCCTAGGTAAATATCCTGTGTTTTGGCTGGGTTAAGTTGTGATGTGGAATTGATCTAGAACACAATGCCCATTGATTTTCGCGAATAATATAATTTCCTGCTTTTTATACTTCGGTGCAGGTGGGCTCCTGGACGACAGAACTGTGGAGCTGAACCATCTCCAAAATCCCATTCCCCAGCTCTTTTGTCATAAGTGTATTGTCATAAAATTCAACAACTTTATCTGGCTGACATATCCTGATCACTAGAAATTTGGCACTTTCTACAATCTGCGCGGCCAAGGAAAATACTGAACCATTAAAAGTATAAATACTGCAGCAGAACAATACCCAAACTCAAATAAATACGCCTATCTCATCCGAAATAAAAACCAAATGCCTCAATCTATATCATTTTTAACCTAACAAAATCATGTGTAAATATAAAACCATTACTTTTCTTTATGGTCTTTCTCACCCTCTAGAAGTTGAGTTTTTGTGCTGGATACCTTGCTTGCAGGTGTTTACTCGATAGGAATATTTTGCTTTCTACAAAGATGAGTAGGCAGCTGACATTTCTCCAAAGTTTTTCATCTTTGGGTCTTCCGACGAGTTTTCTTCTCGTGCTCCTTCGATTCATTTTATTTATATTCCGATTTTTCGTCCGACTTTTCTCTCAAAACAGTCTCTAAAAATAAAATTAGCCATAAATAATTAGAACTGTATTTTCTCTAGCCTTTAAAGGCTGTTTCTCCTCCTTCGAGTATCTCAGTGATATGTTCTCTTGCATACTCTTTCTAGTAAATTTTGTTCCTTTGGGTTCTTTTTAAAATGTATTTCTTCAATAGCACCATTAATATAATCAAATCTGATAGGAGTGTCTGTCTCTTTATCATTTTGACCTTTTTGATTTGCAACAATTACATTTTCAGCATCTGTATTTCAACTATATTTGCATTATGAGTTACCAAAATTATTTGACGTTCTATCTTTTTCATTTTTAAGTAACTAACTAAACTTTTAGTAACAGATCTATTGTCAAATTGCTTCTGGTTGGTCAATCAGAATTGGTGATTTTGATTTACCTGCCTACATTAACATTAGTATACACAAAACTTGCTTTCCTGTGACATTTCGCCAAGTTTATCATGTAAGTGATTTCAACAATCATAAAAAGTAGTCATTGGCAATTTTTAACTGCCTCTTTTCTTACTAATAGTTTTATTCTATATCACTAGTCATAATTTCATTAAAGATCTTACTGATATTTGAAATTAATCTGTCATAATTAGTTTTCAAAAATACGACTTATCTTCTTCTTACAAATACAATATTTTATTGTTATCACTGTATGTTCCGAGAGTAAAATTAATTATTTCTCCAAATTTTGGAAAATTAAATTGTAACTCCTCTTATCTGTAATCCATCTTTTTCGAGCTCTATAGTTCTATTTTAATTGTTCTACAATATCTATATTCATCTATACGAGTTTTTATACAACCAAAACAATCTCGTTTTAATCTCTTCAATGGACTGTCTTTTTCCCTCTATCTTTTTATTGAGACTATCTATCTCGCAATAACTTCCCATCATTCTCAATAAATTCTTCCTATGAGTAAGAAGGAGATATTGGTACAAAATATTGTGGAAGAAATAAATCTATTTTAAAAGAAGAAAAGGAGGAATAAAAATTCTCTGTATCTTTGCAGAAAAGAAAAAATCACACAAATATTATGGAATATCCGATTAGTTTAGATCACTGCTTTTACAGATTGTCGGCTCACTGAAAGTAAGAGCAACTCAAAGAAAAATCAGCAACTAATGATAGTGATAAAACAGAAAGTTTAGATGTTAAAATCAGAACTTATCTTGCAGGAGGAAAGAATGCTTTATGGAGCTGATGATATACAAAAAGACTTTCAGTGATGGACACAGTTGTAAATTATTATAGCCCCTTTAATTAAAACGACCCTAATGGATTTGCATAAAGTCAATAGAAATATATCAGCAAGAAAAAGATTACCGTTGATTTAGTCTCACAGGAAAACCTTTGGCTTTTATTTTAGGGGACAGCCAGCATCTGGAAAAAGTAAATTAGCTAAAGAGTTTATAGATAATTTTTCTAATGATAATACTCTTTTGTGAATGGCGATATTTACCGAGAATTCCACCCTAACCGCCAAGAACTTATCAATAATCCTGCTTTCGTATTCCAAAGAAACACAGGTCTAATGTTCTTACCGAAAATCTTATTCGTGGAAGCCATAGAAAATAAATATAACATCATGGTGAAGGCACGATGCGAAATCCACAAGTGCCGTATAATACAGCCAAAACAGTTCAAAGAAAAACGGTTATGAAGTGGAAATTTTAGCAATTTCTGCACCTATCTGTTTTTACGGAATTAGGCTTTGTATAATCGTTATCAGGAAGAAATCACTCTCAAGGCTGTGAAAGATTAGCAGAAATTGAATCTCATAATTTGGCAGTAAGTGGAATTTTAGCATCTTGGATTTGCTTTTTACAAAGAAAAACAGCAGATAAAATTCATTTATATTCTTACCAAGCAGAAAAGCATATTGTGAGTTTTTCTAATACAAAAACAATGAATGGGATATTGATGATTTGCCATCTAATTATATTATAGATGCAAGGAAATTCAATTGCAGAAAAAGAGAAATATTGCAAAACCCATTGAACGAGGAGAAAATACTCTGAACCAAATTTCTGATAACTTAGCACCAAGTTAATGAAATCTTTAGAAAAATTATCTCAGTCAAGAAATGACCAGAAAAACGAAGCTTTTAGAAGATAAAAGTCCTGAACTTATGGTTAGGGATTTATTTTTGTGAAATCAATGATTTAGGGAATTAATTCATAAACAATAGTTGTTGTAACCCTTAAAAATTTCATTAGTAATTTCATATGATGGCTTCATTGATAGTATCATTTGATGATATCAAAGATAGTGATTTTGATACTCTCCAAAACGAATAGATAAAACTACAACAAAAAACAAAATTTTCATAGATTTAGTTGTACAGTGCACTTTTATTTGTCAATTACAATCATTTCTTTGCATATTTCAAAATGCAAAATTCTATTTTTCTTTTTCAAAGTCTTTTCTACCCTGTAGAAAGCTGGTTTTGTTGATACCTGCTTGCTTTACAGGCTTTATCGATAGGAATATTTTTGTTTTCTATAAAGATGAAAGGCAAAGGATGATTTTTTCCAAAGTTTCTATTCCTTTGGGTCTTCCGATGAGCTTTCTTTCTTCTCTTGCTCCTTCTGATTTCCTGCTTTCGTTCTTTCACTGATGAGATTTCTTTCAAACTCAGCCACCGCTCCAAAAATCTGAATGATAAATTTTCCATTACAGAAGTAGTATCAAAAGCGGGTTCAGAAATACTTTTGAAGAAAACACCTTTTTGATTAAAAAGCTCAATAAGTCTCAATCATATAAAGAATGAAAAATTCTATCGGTTTTATAAACGATAACTACATCTCCTTCACGCAAGAAAGAGAGCATTTCATTGAGCCCTTTTCCTGTCTTCTCGCACCCCACTGGCGATATCGGTGTAAATTTTTCTCGCAGCCTTGTTGCTTTTACTAGTTCTATTTGAGTTTCTACTTCTGCTCAGCAGTAGAAACACGCGCATATCCACTCATAATTTAGATATTTAATCGCTCATTGTTATGGCTTTTTGTTTATGATTTAGAAAGATTTATCTATATGGAATATTCTCCAGCATATTTCTTACAGATAATAGTAAAAATCACAAAAAGACACTTTTTAATTATTTAAATCAAAAGTAAATACAATATCCAAATTTATAAACAATCAAAAACAAGTCCCGAAGTTTTTACCCTTTTTATTAAAAGGCATAGATAGTCTTTGCCCCTGAACTTGAAAAAGTTGTAGTATAAAGACACATCTGTGCACTCTTATTTTGGTTAGTTATCGGAAATTTTATTTTGGCAAAGGAAATTTATTAGAACAATATAAGACATTGAAAATCAATGTCCCATTGTAAAAATAGATTTTAAGCTCTCAAAAAGGATCTTTAATTTAGTATTGCAGTAGAAATTTTTATTCCTCTTCATATACTGATAATATATTCACACAATATATATATACCATATATGTGTAAAAGATTTTGTTGGAAATACATAAATTACTGATAATCACAATATTAACAAAATAAACCCTGCATTATTTTTACAGGTGGTATAATAGATAAGATTGTTTATGAATTGGTTTTATTGAACCATTAAATTTATACTTTTTCACAATAAAAGAAATAGGACTGTTATAAAGTCCCTTATTTCTTTAGTCCCCAACATCCGTAATCGTCTGATTTATAGATGTGATTGGACCGGTAGAACAAAATCAAAAAGTTTTAATTCTGTGAATAGGACGTTTCTTTTCCATTTGATTATACTTCAGCCAAACTACTATATAATCTATTTGCATCTACTGCGAAAGCGAAATTATTTATGTATAAATTATAAGTGCAACATGTCAATGTTAGGTAACCAACATAGCTGCTCCAAAATCAGCAAAAGTACTTTGATTACAAAAGAATAAAATCATTGTTTATATTTATCTAAGAACACATGTGGAATAAAGTAATATCCCTTTAGATCTTGTAGGAGGCAACATAAAAATTTATTCAGTAGTTGATGGACCCAGTTGATGGAGAGTATTGATTATATCCTTGCAAAGTAGTTTTGTTTAAACAATAAAACACATGTCTGGGAACTTATCAAGTCTTTTGATTTTACCCCACTTTCTGGTATAACAAGAATATTTATTAGCCTCTTTTAGTAAAAATAGTTTAATCTTTTGAATTATCAAAAAGAAAGCATCCGTCATCGTCTTGATTATCTACTAGAAATGATTTTTGTATTATCTTGATGATGAGAAGAAATTTGGATAGTAATTGTTAGTAAGACAAGTTGGCAAGTTGTAGGCGAACATCTATAACTATTGGGAAAGTGTGTCTCGTCAATAGTAATTCCTATCTCAGACCATTTTTCTTGTATTTATTGTAGTCTTTATATAGTCCTTTATTAATACTTCCATCGTTGCTGGTGATCGAAAGTATGTTGGTAGAAAATCTCCTACAAAGACAATCAATAGCAGTAGGAGTGATGGCTTGTAACAAATTGAAGTCATGCCTACTCAAGGTCTTGAATTTCATCAAACATAAAGTAGTCATAAAATCTCATGCGTTCTTTTCATCAAATTTACACAACATTCCAAACACAACTTACAAATCCTATTATGATATAAATATCGCCCTTTCGTGAGGTAAAATAAGGGGTTATCTCGTTTTAATTTTAATGTTTCCTGACTCTGGCATACTCCACGTAATACCTTTTGCCCGAACTTTATCCTGAGAAAAAGGGCGATAACATACACGTATTAAGAATTGAAATATGACAAAGTGTTATATTTTTGAGGTACATAACCAAAAGTGTTGATTATGCGTTGGCGGATATTTGCTAAATTATTATCCGTGTAGGTAACTATCAAGAAACGCCGTTCCAAGTTTAATTTATTTATTAAGTAAGTCGTTTTCCCAGATCCTGCGACTGCAAGCATTAAGCGTCTATCCATCTTATTGCATCTTGTATATATTGAGGAACAAACAATTGTATCAGCTTTTATTCTTCAGCAACAAGTATGCTGCTTCTGCCTTATTCTACATATAATCCACGGTGGCTAATCTACGTCCAGGAGTTTGAAATTGCTATCGCGTATAGCTTGATTCTCTTGATAAATACACACTTCGAAAGTGTTCCTTGTGTTATCTGTATCTGAATAAATATTGATATTGGGAAATTGATTTTGGGTGTAATCCGAGTAATTATTTGTTATATTAACAGCATAATCATGATCATTGTCGGTTATTACTGCTACTTTATTATTCAATAATTTTGCTATATCCAAATATCTTTTGAAGCCATTTTCCACCAACAGCAATAACTCCTATTCCACTTGAAGAAAGTCTTTAGCAAAGCGTTCTTTTATACAAAGCCTCCATTAAAATAAACTCCGCATCTCCTTCTACCAAGATGGATTTCGAGATAATACAAATTGTAGCATATTATTATCTGGAGCCTTTATGATCAGCGTATCATCAGGTAAAGCCCCAAACTAACAACATTGGTAGATGAACCATTAAAAAGCAGACATTTTTCAGGGTTTAATCTTGTAGCGATAAGGTCACAATGAGTAGAGATAAAGAGCTGTCGATTTTGAGATCCTTATAAGTTCAATGAGTTCCAACATCTTTGTATAGCTCAAATGATTTTCTGGTTCTTCAATCAATACTGCATCAACGCTATTAACTGCCCTGTTTATAGAAAAAGTTCTGTTTTTATAAAGCACTGAGTCCCAGTTCCCTTATTTTCTAATGGAATATCATTCTCTAAAGTGTGATATCAGTTTCAATATTATCGTCAGCGGATTCCTTATTGCAAAACTATAAGGTGGTATCAAATCATTATATTGAGCCAATATTTGCTCCTGGAAATCGAACTTTATTATTCTTGTAAGCATATCTTGCATTTATACGTTGCTCATCAGTTAGCTGCGCATGATAAATATCATTCACATAGTCACGCATAGCACGAGGACTACCTATTGTAGAGTTGTCAACAAAAATACAACTTAGCTTTAGTATAAGCATTGAATGATTCACCAGCAAAGTTTCAAATACAATTTTATAAAATTCCAAAGGAAAAGAAGCATTAGGTTTTGCAGCAATTGTGCAATCTGCTCACTATATTCATCATTGGGGACACAACACAATCTTATACCTGAACATAGGTTTTTTGTACTATTATTCATCCCTTCTAATGAGGGATCTGGTTGATTAGGAAAGTAGAGTTCCACATACATCCTGGCATCTCGTTCAAATCTCGATCACCGTTCATATATTCACGGATAGCCTCAATATTAAAAAGTTTATCGAGACCAATATTCTCAATGCGTGTTCTACTTCCTCGAACAACAATATCTATCGCTTGTAGAATGGTGTACTCTTTCCTGATTCATTATCTCCTATAAAAACATTAATGTCAGGATTCACATCAAAGACCAAATCCTTAAATCTTTTGAAATTGTGTAGCTTTATTTTTCTATAGTAATCATATCTATTGTTTAATATGGAATATGGGGGTTATCAAAGAGGAGTCATCATACACCACTATCTGTTACATTCTCCACTTCTTAATGACTTTATCGTAATCTTCAGAAGAATTTAAACGCTAAAGGGGGATCTATAGGAAAATTTTTGATGTTGTGTGTAATAGTTGAAATAGTATGTCGTCGGGGACTATACTTCAAGAAGTCCATCTTTGTAGAAATGATGTCCTGCATTTGGGATCTGGATTTAATGGAATTTCAGCAAATGGGTAGTGAAATATCTGAATGCCATCTGCTCCATGTCTCCCTGCACTCTCATTCACTACCTCAACAATCACGTTTGGTAAAATTGCATTTGGATTTGAATTATAGAGATCTTTATTTGATATACCTTGTTGTTATTATGTGTTCCCATAGCTGGCCTTGTATTCCCCATTCTGTTGAATTTTGGCAAAAGTACCACAAGGAGAGAACAATATAGCACTCACATGTTTTGAATTTGTCATCAAGAAAAAGTGGTTTTATGCTACTTCCTCTTTCTGAATGTGATACCCAGATTCGTTTTCCAATGATATTGATAAATTGTCATCATGATGGATTGCTTTTCGTTCAATACCATATAAGATACTTACAATGCCTGCAGAAAGACCAAGTCACAGACATATCCGCATGAAAGTCGGCATGGCATATGACCAATCGCTTTGCTTTACATGTGGAAGTCTCCCCAATATGGTTGGTCTTTATATGTGTGGTTTAACTTGAAGATAGAGAAGAGCTACATTAGAGGCATTTCATTTCATTTTTGCAGATTTCTTCAAACGTCGAATATTTGCAGGTTCGTTAATCCTTGTTTACGATGCATATGAACTAGCTTTATTGCAATCTCATATCCCATCTTCTATCAAAAAGTCAGGAGCTGTATGATTATAGTTGAAATGAAAGTTCTCCTCCCCTAAAATAGCACCATAAATATAATTCCCAAATTCGTGCATCAAAGCCATTTATTGATTGGAAATTGATCTACAAAATTGCCATCTCTATCCTCGTAGTGAAAAGACAACCTTCAATGACAGATTTTCGCTGTAGTAAAGAATCCATCCTCATCCAATAACATGGTAAAGTATGGATGTTGCTGCTCAGATTTTACAATCGGAGAGAAAAGTCATTATGCTGGAAGATCTTCTTCTTCAGAGCTTCTTCTTTTCGTAGCATATGTCACTCTTCATATCTTTTAGAGGCTCTTGCGTCCTCTATTGAATTTGGGCATCCACTCATAGAGACAAGACAATATTTGTTTCTTGCATCTCGGCCAAGAGCATAGCATGACATGTCTGATCCTCGTATAAAGAACAAAACCTATCAGCGAGTCAATCTTAGAAGCATATTCAAACTCCTGTTTACAAGTTTAATAAAAAGGACCTTTGTAAAAAGTAGTAAAAAGATTTGCTTTATTAGGATTTAATGATTTCATTTTTATCACGTATGTTTCACTTCAATTATTATAATGGTAATGAACTGACACGTGTTGTTACTTTGGTTGATCTCGAGAAAAAGAATAAAAACGGTAAGAAAAGCTCTTGCAAGTTAGATAGCAAAATTGTAAGTTCCAAAACCACATCTTAAAAGAGAACAAATAAATAAAACGGAAAAAGGAACTGTTTCTTTAGGGAGAGTTTTTGAAGGGATTATATGTTCTCCAGGGGTCGGTATGGAAAATTTAAACTAAGTCCACCATTTTATATTAAAATGGGATTTGGTTTGGCAAAAAGTTTTATTTTTGTAAGGAGTTTTAAATTGTAAAAGTTGAGTTTATGACAGAAACATTACATTATTTTCTCCTGTTCATTGATAGCGGAATGAAGATTAACAAAGGACATATCTGTCCAAGATAGTATGAGTGATATGTCTGCGATGGAATCGTATCCATCTATCGCGCAAAAATTAGCAGGTCTGCTCTGTTGAAGACTCACTTAAACTGAGTCATGTGCTGATAATCATAAACCTTCGTGCACGAGTAGAAGAATGCTCGTTGTAAACTGAAACAAAATGGCTCCCGAATATCGCAGCTGGAAATAGGTGTTGCTGAACAACTGCAATTATCCATTCCTTATCCAGAAGCATGCGAGTATGAAAGTAAGACGATGAAAAATATAACACTTTTAGCATGTGTTTCGTAACCCATCTAAACGAATTCTTCGAGAGCCAGACCCGATGAGAATCCGCCAAGATATCCAGTTTATGCACAACCTGAATATAAATCTAGCATTTAAATTTCGAAAATGAGCTAAAAACACCGTAGGATTCCTGGGCTTAGCTACTCTTTACAATTGGCAAGATTTTAGTAAATGCTGGAGGAGTCACAGATAGATGAAAATTATATTCCACCTTGTGTGAGTGTTTCTTCACATTTAAAATTAGGATTTAGTATTCATCTCATAGAGCATTTTTATGAATCAAATGGAGCTTTTTATTCCAGTAGATAGAGCAGAAAAATTCGGGTGAAAATCAAAACAACTCCTTAGCAGTAATGTTTGACTGGGCTTTTAGCAGAAAAAGACACCTCAATTATTTAGGAATGGAGATCAACTGCCGCTGGCTGTCGCCTTCACCGTCCACCTCGTTGAAATGTTGTTTTTCTGTAGTGAGCGTAGGGCAAGGGTTTTGAAAAATTTTTATTGATGCTAGATCTCGTGCGGTAAAGGAGGAATTGTCTTCTAATTATCGGAATGGGTGTAATTCCGACACAAGGAAATGAGCAGATATTTACTGAGGTTGTTTAACTCTGATTATGACTGTTAAATCAGATGGATATTGTCATCAAAAATTAGTAGTTTTTATGAAAACTATTTAGAGGAACTGGTTTCAATTCTCAACCGCTTGGATTATATCGGCAAGAAGCGAGACGTGCAGTATTTTGTTTCTGAAAACACAGACGAGCGAGAGTGCATGTTGTCCATGCAAAAGAAGCAGAACTTTCTTTGGCTGGATTAGGATCTTGATTATAACAACCTTTAGTAATTAAAACAATAAACAACTCCAAACAGATAGTAAAATGGAAGCATTAAACAAGACAGAGCGTAGAGAGCACCATTTTATTTTCTTAGTATTTTTGGTCTTATCGATGGGATTGCTTTATAGCAGTAGCCTGTCTTAACAAGTTCGCTTTTCCTTTGTAGAAAATGACTGTTAGAAAACCAAAGAGATTGAAACAGGAAATGGAAATTCAAAATCGATTTTCAGTTTCTAGTTGGAGCAGGTGAAAGGTAGCGGTCGATCTTCTAGAATGGTATTGCAGTGACAAAATGATTAGTAACGAAAACTAGCGCTTTCTGTCTTGGCAAGATATGTGTAAACAGCTTCCTAAGTTCTCCCTTACAAAACAAGACAATGACAGTCAATACTCATCACAGATTTACATAAAGTCTGATTGATGCAGAAATCAAACATTTGTCTATGAATCGAGAAACAATGGATAGTTTGAGTAGTCCAAACAAAGCCTCTAGGAAGAATATGATAAAAGTTGAAAACCGATCTGCAAGTATGCAGACAAATGATCAATCCCAATAAGAGATGAATATTCTTAAGTCTATTAGTTTGTTTCATTGCTGTAAATTTTTGCTTTTAGTCAAGAAAAATGAAGAAACTTTGTATTATTTTAGAAAAATCAACAGAAAGCTGCACACACATTTTTGAGGAGTCCCTTCTTCTGATGGTTGATAATGCTGAGAACCCTTATGTAAAAGCACAGATTGAAAAAGAACATAAAAATATTTTTATATCTAAATATTTTTAGCGCCAAAATGTCTGTATAGAAAAAGGGAGGAATGTTGATGTTTATTTTCATTCTGGCGAAATTTCCGCTTAAAGAATGATTTTTCGACTGAATTGTGAAGGAGGTAAAACAATTGTCCCAGAAAGAACTCAGAAATTTTACAGAACATCCTATTCAGCATATTAAAATCTTACTATAAAGATTATGAGTTGAATATTTCTGAAGAACAAGACCAAAAATATTAAATCCCAGATAGAGTGTTTGGAAACAACTTAAAGTAAGAAAATAGACAAAAATTTTAACTCAAAAGACAGAAAACAGAAATGTCAAGTAGGTTGCCCTCTTAATCTTCGTTTGGGAGATTTTCAAGCCCATAAAAATTGATAATGAAACTGAAATCTCCAGTGTTCTAGCCAGAACTGGATTCAGAGATGAAGAAATACACAATTACCTCTACCATTACAGATAAGGAAATTGGGACTTGCAGAAATTGAGGTAGAGGGGCAAGTGCTATCCCAACATATCACTGAGATTACTGATGATAAAACTGAAGAAATTAGAGATTTTCAGGTCATTAGAGACTTTTCCAAAAGATGAGAAAGAGATTATCATGGCTGTCCTTTTTAGGAATTTCTTGGTTTGATAGTGAAAAATTATTTTTATGAAAAATGTGTCTTTTGAACCTAAATACAATGAAATAGAGAAATTTCAACTGGTAAAACACTGTCATTTGAAGAAAACCAGCTAGTTTATGAGCTTCAAAATGCTGAAAAATAAAGTCATTGTCTGGAAGTATCCCTAAACTAAATAATAAATCAGAAAATAACCCATGTTTGGATTATAGATCAGTGTTGAAGGTCAGAGTTTTATAGAGATATATTGTATCGTGAGAAATTTTGAAATTAACCCTCAAATAGAACTTTTATTAATAAAAGGAAGAAAACACCTAAAAATATAGAGAGTAACAAGGAGAAATCCAGCGATTATTTATATATAATTAGTAAAATGAAAAATGAAAGGACTATACTATAAACTTCCCTGGATTTTCAAGGGTTGATGAAGAAAAGACATAGATAAAATATCGATAGAAGATTCTATTCGACAGCATAGTGATTTTCTACAAACCTCTTTGAGAATGCAAATTGATGAAAGTTTTGGTTCAGAGATTTGGGAAATGGATTTTGACCTGCTCAAAAGCAACAACAACTTGCGAGATGATGATGAATAGTCTAAAGAGGATATTTTCTAGAAACGACGAGTAGTTCTGGAGGATATAAGTGTTGAAATTTCTCAGATTATAACCGGAACAATAGGCAAAACAAGAATGAAAAAGCGTGTAGCTTACCCTCAAAAATGTTGATAAAAGAAACCAATCGTCCATTGTCAAAATTCCTTTTTGTAGGGCCAATTTCTTTATTAGATAGTTTTAATTATTTAACTAAAGATTGAAAATTGTTTTTAATAAATTATAAAAAGTATAGAAATATTATAAATAATTTTTATAAAGGTTATATTATTAAAAAGTATAAAAGACTTGTACAAGAAGATTCTATCTTTGTAGGAGAGTATTGTTCTGAAAAGTAGCTTATATTTATTATATTGAATATTAAAATTAAATTAAAAATACTATGTCATTTAAAAGCAAAATTAAAAAGTTGCAGGAAAAAGAACGCAACATCTTGTCAGTAGATTTTCGGAATGCTGCAAGAAACAGATCCCACAGGAAGACCATCATCAGTAACAAGAGGCGGAAAAATCCACATCACTGTAGAAGGCACAGGTGAAACTGACCTTTTGAATGGATGACCAACTCTTTGATGCAAAAAGATGGAAGCATTGTTTTCATAAAACGAGACAGTGATGCTACCTTGAAAGAATTAAAATTCAAAAGAAGCCTATATTGAAATATAGAGAGGATTTTGATTCCACTGGTGATACCATTCAGAAGTTTCTACACTATGCTAGAGGAAATCGAATGGGAAAATGCCACTCACACTAATGAATGGGTGTAATTCAATTAACAAAAACATTAAAATTAGTTTTATGTCATTTTAAAGCAAAATTAAAAGTTGCAGGAAAGGAATATAATGTACTGAGTGTAAGTTATGGATTGTCCCAAGAAACTGATCCTACGGGGCGTCCTTCAACAGTTACAAGAGGAGGAAAAATAGATATTACAGCAGAAGGTACAGGTGAAACTGACCTTTTGAATGGATGACCAACCCCTTTGAACGAAAGGACGGATGTGTTAGTTTTGTCCAAAGAGACAGCGATGCTACTCTGAAGGAGCTGAAATTCACAGAAGGATATCTTGTAAAACACAAAGAAAACTTTTGATTCCACAGGAAAAATCCGCTTACAGAAAGTTTTACAATATCTGCAAGAAAGATAGAGATAACCGGGTCGCTACGAAAACGAATGGGTATAAGCTGGAATAAACAGCCCATTTACAGAAACAAAATAATAAAAATGGACAATAAAAACTAATGCCTAATTATGTTTTTGTTGTTCGTCTCTAAGAACCTAATCAATCATCAGGAAAATTTAAATGAAAAATCGATAGATTGAAGGATTAGAAAAATTAAGAGAATACTAAGAAATCAGTAAAAGATTAGCATAAATCATTAACTATTAAATATTAAGAAAATGTCATTTTTATCAAAATTAGAATTGGACGGAGGTAGTTATAATATCTTAGAGTGTTCGTATGAATTTACCCAGTCAATAGACAGTGATGGGAAAAACCGCAGGAATGCCTCAAGGGCGCGAAATTAGAATAAGAATAGAAAGCATGGGCAAATCCAGACTTGCTCAACTGGATGCTGGATCACAGCCAGACCAAAGACGGAAAAATTATTTTTCTTTTAGAAGAGATGCGATGAGCAAACTGCAGGAACTGAAATTTGAAAAGGCCTATTGTATCAACTTCAAGGAGCATTTTAATGCTAATGATTCCCAGCCTTTACAAATTGAAATGGTGCTGATTGCTAAAACATTAGATATTAATGGTGCTGCTCATCATTGAGGTAGACAAAGCCATCAAAAAGATTGAAAAATTAAAATAATAAAATAGATTAACCTAAAAACTGTAGAATAAAGATGAATATCAATAAATCCGCTCGTTTGGGGAATGGCTTAGTGACAAAGAAAATCCTATGGTCTATTGCCTGCTGAGCCTAGATGGTGAGCCTTTTGGTCCCTGAAACAGCTATGAAGTGATTCTAGAGCAGAAAAGTAATGCTCTAGTGATACATTCAGTATTATTGTGCCTGATGATGCGCTGGACAATTTATGAAGGCTTTGTGATGGAAAAATTCCAAGAAACTTTTGTGAAAGAAAATCAGCTTGAGTTACTGGCAATATGGTTCTGAAAAATCAGGTGTTTTCAGGAATTGTTACAGGACTGAAGAACCGAAAAGAGAGCGGCTACGGAAAGTTTGTAATTACTGGCACTTCGCCGAGTATTCTGCTGGAAAACGGCAGAGACAGACCGCAGTTTTGAGCAGTTATCTTTATCGCAGATTGTCAAAGAAATAGGGGTGAATTATCCTCAGGAAGGAAAAATCCATGCTGAAGAACAGGAGCTCAATGTGAGAAGAGTTCTCCCTATACCGTTCAGTCACAGGAGAGCGATTTTGGTTTTATCCAAAGACTGGCAACGCGCTATGGAGAATATTTTTACTATAATGGTAAGGAACTCATCTTCGGAAACAAAGCGGAGCCTGTTCTGGAACTTTCAGAGGGTAGAGAACTGATAGAAGTAGAGTTTGAATTAGGTCTAAGAGCTCGAGGATTCAGCGGTCTTGCCTGCTGATGTAGAAAAGGGTGAAAGTATCCAGCATAATGCTCAGGAAGTTCAAAAGCAGAATGGAAAGAAAAACGCCCTGCAGGCAGTGGCTATACAGGCTTTCAAAAACAGCCTCTTTGGGAATGCGCCAAAAGAGTGTTTTCAGCGGAAGTGAAAACTTCAGGAGTTAGAAGAGATGCTTAAAGGAAAGAAAGAAAACCGCGAGAGCTTGATTTGGGTAAGAGGAAGAAGCAGAGATCCCAGGCTGAAAACGGCAGCAGAGCCAAATTGACAGATATCAACGGACGGGCAATGGAACTTATAGAATAGTAGAAATCAGACATTGCTAATGGTGATGAATACTACAATGAGTTTGTAGGAGTATCTGATGCTGCACCCGCCATATCAGGATAGTGGAGCCTTTCCAAAGTCACATGAACAAATGGGCATAGTGGTAGAAAACGCCGACCCGCTAGGACTGGGCAGAGTAAGGGTGCAAATGATGGCAGGAGGCAGGAAGCGAAAAGACCCCTTTGGATAAGACTTCGCAGCCACACAGCGGAAGTGGAAAGGATTTTATTTTGTTCCAGAAATCGGCGAAGAAGTATTGAGTGGGCTTTCAGGAGGAAATGCAGAGAAACCGTATGTCATTGGAACGCAGTACAATGGCAAGGAAAAAGTCTGGCTATACTGATAAAGAGAGAACATCAAAGCAGTGCATACGAG